>Ga0209013_10001362_pt1 | contig 22530 bp, 14 predicted proteins | sample Cruoilmetagenom2_FD_187291 | JGI IMG/M metagenome (GOLD analysis project Ga0209013, IMG submission 187291) | Oil polluted marine microbial communities from Coal Oil Point, Santa Barbara, California, USA - Sample 2 (SPAdes) (version 2) | ecosystem: Environmental > Aquatic > Marine > Oil seeps ... | reverse complement strand
CAAGCACAATCCCTGTGACGCTTTGAGAAAAACATCCCTGTTTTTCTAAACCCCTTGACAGTACACTACCTTCAATATCAGCACGGATTAATTATTCCCAACTACCCACTCAATACTTCCATGATATGATGTTATTCAAACAAGGCTTAAGGCAAGGTATGACTACAGGGTTTTCCTCTTTAAAAAAACAACTTTACAGCTTATTGATTCTGGCCGCTCCTGTTATTGCTATGCAATCAAGCCAAATGGCAATGGGAGTTGTTGATACTATTATGTCTGGTCATGCCAGTGCGGCCGATCTGGCTGCGGTTGCGGTTGGTTCAAGTATCTGGATTCCACTGGTTTTGCTTATTGGCGGTATTCTGGCAGCCATTACACCTACGGTTGCACATTATTGCGGAGCACAGAAATATGCCAATATAGGTCATACTATCCGGCAGTCAATCTGGATTGGGCTTGGTCTTAGTCTGCTGGGTATTATTAGCCTGTTCTCAATTCATGATTTATTTGTTTTTATGGCAGTGGATGCGTCTATACTGCCCATTGCTACCAGGTATCTACAAGCAATAGCCTGGGGAATGCCGGCTATTGTTGGTTTTTTTATTCTGCGTTATCTGAATGAAGGCATGACTAATATTGTTCCCATAATGCTCATTGGTTTTCTGGGGCTCGGGATCAATATTATCAGTAATTATATTTTGATTTTCGGGCATTTTGGTGCCCCGGCACTGGGTGGTGAGGGTGCTGGCTGGGCAACCACGATTACCCATTGGTTTATGCTCAGCTGTGTATTTATTTATATTCTGAAAAGTAAGAAGTTTGTCCCAATTAAATTAATCCAGGCTGACCTGTCCCCCCATATAGATGAATTATGGACACTGATAAAACTGGGGGTTCCAATCGGTATTGCATTTTTTGTGGAAGGCAGTATTTTCTCAATTATCGCCTTATTTCTTGCTTCTATGGGTGTTGTCACGGTTGCTGCGCATCAGATTGCATTGAGTTTTTCATCGCTGATTTTTATTTTACCTCTCAGCCTTTCTATCAGTCTGACCATCCAGGTAGGTCATCGAATCGGTGCCCGGCAGATTCAGGCAGCAAAGGATACTATTAAAGCGGGTTATCTGGTAAGTATTACTGTCTCTGTAATTGCTGCGCTGCTGATTGTTAATTTTGCTGCAGACATTGCTGCACTCTATACAGCAAATTCTGAGATCATTGAATTAGCCAGTACATTAATGATATTTACTGCAATGTATCAGTTCTCTGATGGTATTCAGCTTTGTTCCGGGGGTGCTTTGCGAGGCATGAAAGATACTGCTATCCCTATGGTACTGTCGATTATTTCTTATTGGGTGATTGGCTTTCCTTTGGGATATATTCTGGCACTAACGGATATTATCAGTGCGCCAATGGGTGCTAAAGGATTCTGGATTGGATTGTTAATCGGCTTGAGTATGTCGGCGGTATTTCTGACCTTCCGGGTCTATTCGAGATCTGAAATAAAGAGATTAGAGTGTACTATTAAACCCCCTCTCCCAGTGGAGAGGGAATAAACAAATGCCTATTTAACTAGAAATCATACCCACGTTCATCATGTGAGACCAGATCCAGTCCTTCTGTTTCCTGATCACGATCAACACGCAGACCGACAAACACATTCACTACTTTCAAAATGAGGTAAGTCATAACAGCAGTGTAGGTCATTGTTGCGAAAATACCTATGAGCTGTACCTGAACCTGGCTCATCATATTCATGCCTTCTGCATAACCCTGACCGGAGAAGACACCCAGACCGGCTGAGGCAAAGATGCCGGCAAGGAAGGTACCCAGAATACCGCCAACACCATGTACCGGAAAGACATCAAGTGAATCATCCAGTTTCAATTTTACTTTAATCAACTGGGTTGCAAAATAACAGACAAAACCAGCACTCAGGCCAATCATTAAGCCGCCTGCTGGGCCAACAAAACCGGATGCCGGAGTGATTGTACCCAGACCAGCAACCATACCTGTAACAATACCCAGAACAGAAGGCTTGCCATGTCTTATCCATTCGATTGCCGCCCACATACAGGCACCTGCCGCAGCAGAAAGATGAGTCACTAACATCGCCATTGCCGCATTACCATCAGCAGCCAGAGCGCTACCGCCATTAAAGCCGAACCAGCCGACCCATAACATGCCGGCACCAATAACCGTCATAGTCAGGTTATGCGGCGGCAGCATATGATTACCAAATTCCTTACGCTTGCCAATGACTATAGCGGCAACCAGAGCGGCGACACCAGCGGTAATATGTACCACCGTACCACCGGCAAAATCCAGCAGTCCCATTTCAAATAACCAGCCGCCTTCTGCCCAAACCCAGTGTGTAACCGGAACATAAACAACGAATAACCAGATTGCACTGAACAGCATCATGGCAGAGAAACGAGCACGTTCTGCAAATGCACCCACAATCAAAGCTGGAGTAATAATAGCAAAGGTCATTTGAAACAGGGCAAACAGGCCTTCAGGAATCGAACCGGATAAAGTTTCTTCCATTACTCCGGCAAAAAGCACCTTGTCAAAACCACCGATAAAGGCATTCATTGAGCCGCCATCACTAAATGCCAGAGAGTAACCGGCAATCAGCCAGAGAATCGACATAATACTGGTGATGGCAAAACACTGCATTAATATAGATAGTACGTTTTTGGTGCGAACCAGACCGCCATAAAATAGTGCCAGCCCTGGTAAGGTCATAAACAGTACCAATGCCGTAGAAACCATTATCCAGGCTGTGTCAGCACCATTTAAGGTGTCTTCTGCCATGGCATTACCGGAAAAGGACAGGAGAATAAGAAGAAGCATACTTATTCCAGGAATTTTGTCACCTATTTTCATAGTCTTTATCATTGAAAGATCCTTTGCATAAAATTTTTGTCTGGAAACACAAGCAACATTTGCACCAAAAAGATACGCCTTATGTATAATCAGATACTTAGCTTAAAATTATTTTATTTTTTTATTTAAACCGTGTTATAAAGAGCACCATTTTCGATCAAATACACTGTTTTTGCACTATTTTAATGCAACAGATAAAACCCTCACCCTAAGCCTCTCCCAGAGGGAGAGAGGATCTAAAAACGAGAAGTCATAAAGAATTTATACAGCAAAGGGATCACGAACAGGGTCAGCAGGGTTGAAAAACCTAAGCCCCAGACAATGGCCGTCGCTAATGGCTCCCAAATCAGAGACTTCCCGGCAAAACCACTGGCCAGTGAGAAAAGTCCTGCTATGGTCGTTAATGAAGTGATCAGAATGGGAATAATTCGCCGTCTGGCGGCAAAAATAATCGCATGGTTAACACTCATTCCATTTTTTAATCGTGCATTTGCCGCTGAAATAAGTACGATGGAAGCATTTACCGCAATTCCAACCAGGGCCACTACACCATACAAGGTATACAGACTGAGCGGATTATTGGTAATAAACAGTCCAGCCACAACTCCGGTAAATGCCAGCGGAATAGTGGCCAGAATTAACAATGGTTGAAAATAGCTGCGAAACTGAGTGCCTATAATGAGGTAGATCAGTCCTACTCCCATCAAAAAAAGAAACGGCATGGCGTTAAGACTTTCTTCAATATCATCCAGCTCACCTGAAAAATCCAGACTGACACCCGGATGATTTACTTTTAATTCCTGCCAGCGATCCTGTATCAGGTGATTAATCTCAAGGGTATTACGCCCTCCTTCTTTAATGTCTGCCTCAAGCAAAACAACACGCAATAAATTATGATGACGAATATCACTGCGGGACTGATTATATTCAACCGTAACCAGTTCATTCAGTGGTGTCGATAAGACTTTGTCAGCATTGCCGTCAGGTGAGAAGGCAATCGGTGTGTGCAGCCAATTTTCAATTGTCTGCAAATTCTGGTTCTGGAATGCATTAACGGTTTTTACCCGAACATCAACTTCTTCGCCCCGATGCTGAAAGCTGGTTACTATTTCTCCCTCAGCCAGAATACGAATATCACGAATTATCTGAGCCGGCGACAAGCCCGAACGATGTACGGCATCCTGATTCAATTGCAAGGTCAGTTCCATGCTGCCGGCACTATCCACAACAGTTATATTTTCAATATCACTTATAGCTTGCAGAGCCTGTTTCAAGTCAGTCAGTGCCGACTGAATCGTATCAAATTCTGCCCCCTGGACTTTAATACTAATTGCTCGGGTAACGGGCGGTCCATCTTCCAGCTGTAATAGTGACAGCTCTTCAATACCAGACATCGTTGCAAATTGTGCTTTCACTTTATCATGCATGTCTGACTGAGAGGTTGTTAATGTTTCAGGCAATGAAATCATTATTTGCCCATAATGCTCACCAAACAAAGGTTCTGTCTGGGTAAAATAAACACCTGCATAAGAGGCTATTTCCCGATAGTCTTCTCGCTCCAGTACCTGTTTTATTTTCAGTTCCAGTTGTTGCAGTTTTTCCAGAGTATAGTCAATTGGGGTACCTTCTTTCATTTTCAGATTGGCATAAAAGACTGGAAACGGTTCTCCGGCAAAGAAATTGATTTGTATTTTTCCGCTTTGCAGGGCATAGACTGCACTGGCAAAAATCAGGCACAAAACCATTAGAATTGTTTTAGGACGCCGTAGTGAACGTATTAACAGGCGGGTATAGAAAAGTTGTAAGCCATGAGTCAATCTGGTGCGATACTTTTGCAATCTGCTGGCACTGGTCTTACCACTAAGAACAATATGTGCCGGTAACATCCAATAAGCCTCAAGCAGACTAATCGCCAGTGCAATAGTCACTACCAGCGGGATCACCAGCATAAATTCTCCCACGATACCGGGCAATAACATGAGTGGTAAAAATGCCGCCATGGTCGTCAGTACTGAAGTAGTCACCGGAGCAAAGACTTCTTTTAAGGATTCAATAGCAGCCTGTATGCCGCTCATACCATGACGCATTCGACTGTACATTGCTTCCACAACCACAACCGCATCATCCACCAGCATACCCAAGGCAATAACAACGCCTAATAACACCGCATTATTAAGCGTCTGACCAACACTATGCAAAAGCCAGAACGTGCCAGACAGAGTAAAAGGAATACCGATTGTTATAAAAAACGCAATACGCGACCCCAGAAAAACCCAGATCATCAGCAGCACCAGCGTCAAACCAATAAGCGCATTAGTCTGCATGATATTAATGGCTTTTCGAGTAACCGAGGTATTATCATCCAGTAAAGAAATCTCAATTCCGGTCACTGAACTCAGACGATTTTTTTCAGCAATAAGCCTGTTCAGATCCTCTATCATTTGCAAGGTATTAACCTTGTCTTTTTTAAAGACCGATAAAATAATCGCCGGCTTATTATTATAACGCGCCTTCATGGACAGCTTATCCTGCCCCATATAAATCCTGGCGATATCACCTAAAAGCACCTGGTGCTTTATTCCCAGTATGGGCAGTTTGGCCAGATATTCCGGATCGCTGCTGGAACCGGCAATGCGGATCAGCCATTGTTGATCCTGGATATTAAGCGATCCGGCCGCGGTATCTTTAAATTGTGTCTGAATAGTCTGCGCTACCATGGCAGGTGATAAACCCAGGCCGGTCAGACGATCAATGTCTATTTCTACTATCATCTCGGGATCACTAACACCAATCAAATCCACACGCTGAACATAAGACAGTCGTTCCATCTCTTTTTCCAGCTCCTGCGCATAAAAGCGCAGATTTTCATCATAGGCCTTAGCCTGCAAAACCAGCGTTGCAGTAGGAAAAGCACTGGATGACGTGAGTTCCAGAATCAAAGGTGAATCAGCTTCTTCCGGTAAACGGGTATTTTCAATATGCTGAACTTCCCGACGCAGATCAGCAAGACGCTTATCAAACATTCGTTCGTCAAGATCCTCAAAGCGCACCAGAATACTGGACATGGATTCTCTGGAGCTGGAGGAAATGAATTTGATATCCGAGACCCTGGCAATCCCTTCTTCTAAAGGCTGGGTAATTCTTTTTTCGATGTCTTCTGATGAGGCGCCGGGTAAAACCGTACTGATTTGAATCCAGTTAAAATTAATGGTGGGATCTTTTTCTTTCGGCATGGCGGTATAACTTAAAAACCCCATAACCAATACCAGAACAAAGGTCAGATTTGCCAGAACATGATGTTGTAATAGTGATTTCAGTGAGAATCCGGACACATCAGACACCTATTCAACTGCCTGTAGAATTAATGAGACGGCATCACCATCATTCAGAGCATTACGTCCTTCAATTATCACCTTGCTGTCCGGAGTCAGCTCAGGATCCAGTTTAAGCGATGCATCACGGCCAATCAGAGCATCCTTAAGGCCATAAAAACTGGCATAGGCCTGACCATCAGCACGTTTTTTTAAAACAAAGAGACCCACCAGAGATTGTCTGGACACCAGATAATTGCTTGGAATTTTTAATTCCCGCGAAGTAATTTCAACCATACCAAAAGCATCGGGCAGTGCTTTCTTGTCTGTAAAACGCAATCGCACCCGCTGATGCCGGGCACGTGTTTCTACACTGGGAATAACGGCTCTTATCTCCAGGGGATAATATTGTTCGCGGTAGACAAAATTCAGTGTTTTATAATTCAGGTCATCTATTACTACGATAGGTGCCTGAACCTCAACTTCAAGATTATCGACATCGATTAAACGAATCAATGGAGTATGTGATGCGACATTCTCCCCCAGATTAACCAGTCGTTCGGCAACCACACCCGTATAAGGCGCTTTTATCCCACAACGGGAAATTGTTTTATCTGCCAGTTTGATTTTACTTTGCAATAACTGCAGTTGAGCTTCAAGCTGCGATAATCCGGACGCCTGTCTGCGATGTAATTCCTGAGAAACGCTTTTACTTTTTAGTAGTTTTTCCGAGCGTTCAAATTGATAAGCAGCAAATTTATGTTCTGCTGCCAGTGCCTGCTGTTCTGAAAGTAATTGTTGTTTACTCAGTTCATAATCATCACATTCCAGTGTCACCAGGAGTTGATCTTTTAAAACCCTGTCCCCGACCTGGACATGGACATCTTTCACTAATGCTGAAATTTCAGAACTGAGCAGACTATTGTGTAGAGTAACAACCTGTGCCGGAGCTTTTTTTAGCGGATGAAATAGCAGTTTTTCTAATGTTTGAACAGTAACAGATGTCGATTTTTCACCCGCAACAGTCAGACTGGATAATAAAATCAGACTGATCGTGAGCAGGGAGCAGAAGAAGCTGATTGCATTAAGGTAATTTTTTAACAGACTGCCAAACTGTTTCCAATTGTTCAAGGGAGGCATCCTCCATTTGCTGTCGATCCGATTGAAAATGCTGTTCCAATTTTTTAAACCGCTGAGAAAACTTATAGTTGCTCAGGCGCAGAGCCTTTTCCGGATCAATTTTCAACTTTCTTGCCAGATTAACACAGCTGAATAAAATATCACCTATTTCTTCTTCTACTCTCTCTGCATGAGAAGTTTCAGAATACTCAGTTTGATTATGTTGTTCTTTATAATCCTTTAAAGCTGTTTCAAACTCATCCAGCTCTTCTGTTATTTTTGGTAGCACATCTTCCGCTTGCTCCCAGTCAAAACCAATATGAGATGCTTTTTTTTGTATTTTAACCGCCCGGGTCATAGCCGGTAAAACCTTACTGATACCATCCATTAAGCTGACGCTTTTCTGTTCTGTTAAAGAAGAACGAGATGAAGACTTTTCCAGCTCTTTTTGCTGTTCCCAGGCTTTTAGAAATACTTCTTCATTTTCATATTGGTGATCAGAAAAAACGTGAGGATGACGGGAAACCATCTTATCAGCGATAGCAGCAGCGATATCATCAAACTCAAATACCCCTTCCTCCCTGGCCAGTTGCGCATAAAATACAACCTGAAATAATAAATCACCTAATTCTTTTTTTACCTCGTTCATATCACCGAGTTCAATCGCTTCTGCAACTTCATACGCTTCTTCAAGGGTATAGGGAACCAGGGATTTATAATCCTGCTTAAGATCCCATGGACAGCCATTATCCGGATCTCTGAGCGCTGACATTACTTCCAGCAGACGAGTCATTTGCTCCATAAAAAAGTCCTTGAGAGAAAGTGTTAGTGCCAGGTGTCAGGAAAGAGAAGAGAGCTGTTCAAGATAAGTGTGTGGCTGGTTTTATGGTCAGTCAGGTAATACAGGAGGAGCCGTTTGTACTCCGAAAAAGATTTTTACCTAACACTTAACAGCTCACACCTACTCTCTTTCAGGTGATAAAATTGCATTGATTACATTGTCTTCCAGATTAATCCGATCTGCCAGCAGCTCGCCAATATCGTTCAGGCAATGCTTAAGTTTTTCACATTCTAATGTTGATACATCACTACTGTACTTATCGTGGAAATCCAGTAGTTTCTGGGTATTGTCAACCAATTGCGGATAAGCACTATCTGCTATTTCCAGCACTCTTTCACGACGCTCTTTTTTATCATCAAGATAATTATACAAGTTGAAATGAGCTTTAGCGGTATAGTCAACCATGGACTCACAAAAATCTTCCAAAACTTCCTGCAGGGTTTCGCTCATTTCAAATGGCTGATAACTCATGACATGTTTGTATTGGGTCAGAGTGTCAGTTCGAGAAGAAACCAGGGATTCGATGATTCGATGGGATTGTGTGCGACGTTCTTCAACAATTGCATCAGCCATTTAATTTTCATCCTATTTATTGCTTATTTTAAAAGATTTTCAAACAGATACTTAACATCCGTTGTTATATAGTACCTATTTTTAAGCAAAAAAAAATAATTTTTTAAATTTATAGAGAATATAATTAAAACATTATTTAATAATTTTTTTCTATGCCGGGCATTGTCTCTCCTGAAACAGAGCTTTACCTTTCGCTCATTAAACGCTATGTTACTAATATATAAGCATGATATTATCATGACTCACTGTGATTAAGGGTTTCCGAAAGGATTCCTTCTTTTGATAGCAAAAGGTTTGACGGTAACAGTTTTGACAACAGCAATTATAAGCATAAGAACTTTATCGCACCTTTATCTGCTTCTATTACTCAGCTCTTTGTCTTTTTTTAGCTCAACTCTTTATGCTGATGAACAGGCTGATGCCAATCGCGCTGATGTCGCTCAGAGTGACTCAATTCAGAATCTGCCCGAGCTCACCATTGGGATTTTAAGTCAAAATCCTCTGGTTTCACTCAATGAGTCACCCTGGCAATTAAGTTTCGACCGTCTGAATCGTCACTCCAAATATCATTTCATAGCTCAGTTTCTGACAGCAGAACAATTAAACCAGCAATTAGATAATGATGAACTGGATTTTGTTATCTGTGATGCCATTGACTATCTCAGGTTTGAACAGGAACATGGTATTTTACGTTTATTAACTCGAAGTAAAAATTATTCAGACAGCTATTTCTCTTTAGAAGCCATATCGGTTTATACCCACAACAATAATTCTGACATTACCCGTCTTCTGGATCTCAAGGACAAACATATTGGCGTATTAATGGATAATACTTCGGTTGCACAAATTTTTCTGAAAAAGTTTTTATTTAATCATGGACTGATTATCGATACTAATATTCATATTCAGTCCTTTCAGAAGCTTTCACAATTAATGACCTATATGAATAATGGCAAGCTGGATGCTATTCTCACAAAATCAGGATTAGTTGAACGTCAACTTGAACCAGCAGAACAGGACAAGTTAAGGCTCATTAACCCTCGTCATGCCTGGCAGGCTCCCTTTTTGCATAGTTCGGTACTTATACCGGAATGGCCGATTGCAAAGGCCTGGTTTATTGATGAGCAGCTGGCCAAAGAGGTCGTTTCTCTATTAGTTAATCAATATAACTCAGATATCAGTGAACATTTCCAGACCCAATATCATTGGAATTTTGCTCAAAACTATAATGCCCTGCATAAACTTTATTCCTTTTCCAACGAAGTTGATACCCAGGATAATGCAGAGGAAAGCACCTTTTCTGCAAAGATTCAGTACTGGATCAGTTTTGTCATCATTTGTTTTTTACTTGTCATTCTAATCATGTATTTACGTTCATCACGGGATCTCAACAGCCGCCTGAAAGCATCTAAAGAATCACTGGAGCAGGAGATTAAAGAACGTCAGCATGCTCAGGAGCAGGCATTGAATCATCAAGCTGAACTGGCACACGTCGCCCGACTCAGTACTATGGGTGAGATGGCCTCAGGTCTGGCTCATGAACTCAATCAGCCGCTGTCCGCCATACATACTTATGTGCAGGGCTGTATCCGTCGACTCAATATGGACAATAGCGATTCAGAAGCCATTATTAATGCCTTGCAATTAACCGCACAGCAGGCTGATCGTGCCGGGGGTATTATCCGTCGTTTACGTAGTTTTGTACGCAAAGGTGAAACCCATAAGACTTATACTGACATTAATCATATCGTCAATGAAGTTATCAGCTTTCTTGAGTCGCAATTTAAAAGCAGTCAAGTCATCCTGACCCTGGAGCTTGAAGATGAACTGCCCCCTGTTCTGGCCGATATTATTCAAATAGAACAGGTACTGATCAACTTATTGAAAAATGCAATTGAATCCATGACAGAAATTGAAGAAGCTACTATTATAGTTTCTACTAAACGATTTAATAATAATTTTATTGAATTATGTGTTATTGACAGTGGTCACGGAATCAGTGAAGATAAACTCAAACGAATATTTAACCCCTTTTTCACTACCAAGTCGACGGGGATGGGGATGGGGCTGTCAATCAGCAGTTCAATAATTGAAGCTCATGACGGTAAACTATACGCCAGAAACAACACTGAGCAAGGTGCCCGATTCTGCTTTACTCTGCCAATTACGGAAGAACATTTAGGAAATAATAATAATGAATAATGATCCCATAGTTTTTATAGTGGATGATGATGAAGCGGTCAGACAATCGACTGCCTGGCTGATTGAGTCTATTGGCCTGAAGGTCACAAAATTTACCTGCGCTGATGAATTTCTGGAAAATTATAATAATGAGCCCGGCTGCATTGTTATGGATGTCAGAATGCCCGGAATGAGCGGTCTTGAAGCACAGGAAGAAATGACTAACCGCAAAATTGGATTACCTTTAATTTTTATTACCGGCCATGGCGATGTACCAATGGCGGTACGGGCATTAAAACGTGGTGCATTTGATTTTATTGAAAAGCCATTTAATGATCAGCTGCTGCTTGATGCCGTACAAAGAGGACTCAAGAAAAACAGTGAAGCAAGAGAATCTTTCGTTGAAAATGAATCCATTGATAAGCGTATCTCCTCACTGACCCCTCGTGAACATGAAGTCATGCTGCGGGTTACTGAAGGCAAGCCCAATAAAGTCATTGCGCATGAACTTAATGTCAGCATTAAAACAGTCGAAGTACATCGCGCCCGAATGATGGAAAAAATGGAAGCCAGCTCCGTAGCTGAACTGGTTAAAACAACGATAAATGCGAATAGAGAAAGCGTTAAGTGATAGATATGTCTTTGTTTTTACTCATAAAAACAGCATACCATCAGGGATTCCCCCTGTTCTGACAGTAAACCTCCCAATTATACTTCACCGGGTCTTTCGATAAGATGCACTTATTGAAGCAAAGGGATTGCTTGATAAAATCAAAAAAATGGATGTATTAACTTCCAGGGACTGGAAATACTCTATGGGGGAGGATGCCAAATAAGAAAAATAATAATCTTTGGGCATCCTGAATATCTTGTGTAACCAATAAACATTATTAGTAATGTTTATTGGTTACTTTATCTTTTTGCGTTAGTCGATCTCCTCCTGTTACAACACTCATTTTCTATGAGTTTATGCTTATCTTGCTGCTAAAACCGACTATAAAGGCAACTTTTTCATGAATAAACGATGGCATGACAGAAAGCCGACTTCGTTAGATCTGGTTATCAATTACCCGGCTCTGGGGCTATTGCGAGGAAAAGCCGTTAATATCAGTCACGATGGTATGTTTATTGAAACTGCAGCATATTCTCTCTGTAACTATTCAAATATACAAATCACGATGAATTTGCCCGAACTATCAGATGCACCCATTCATATTCAGGCTATGATTATACATAACTATGAAAATGGCGTCGGCGTGATGTTTAAAGAAGAAAATAATAGCCCTTGCAGCGAAATGATCCATCAATTAGTCACAGCACCGGGCAATCATTATAAGCAAGCCTGCTGAATTATTTCTAAGCCTTTTTTTCATCCGCTATACGTAGACGAGTACCATGTTCAAGGGAGAGCAATATTTCCTGTGCTGAGATATTAACTGGAAAATAAACACCTGAAATTTTAGCACCATTAATACTGGCGCCATCAAGCAGAGTACTGCGAAAATCAATACCTCTTAAATCACATTGCCTGAAATACGCCTCTCTGAAATCCAGCCCCTGCGCATCCAGACCTCTTAGATCCATAGCGCTAAAATCACCGCCACTGAGATTACAGGACTCACCAGTCTGCTTTTTAGAATTAAACTGTTCAACTTTTCCTTCTCTAAGCAGCTGGTACATGGGATCATTTAAGATTACAGGATTATGGTTGGTCATTTATTCGCCTTATTTGTCAGGTAACAAACTCTTTCTAACTTCTATAAATTAATTGTAGAACATTCGCTGTTTATTTTCCTGTAGCAACATTTTTTCTTCTAAGTTTCGGTATGTAGCCTTCTGGCCTGATGGCGACCCGGCAGGTGATATGAGTGCATAATTGTTCATTGGTATCATAAAGCCCGTATTCAAATACCGGATTAGCGCGGCCTTTTTGCTGCATTTCCGCTTCAATCTGAGCCAATTGCTGAGCGGACATTACAAACCTGAGTTCCAGATCGGTACGACCTTCACGTATAAAATCCACTTGTAAGTTTCGAGTCCATACTTCACAACCGGGGAAAACCTTGCTGCATGCCAATGCAGCAATGGGGTCCGCCAGCGATGCCTGAAATCCTCCGAACATCCCTCCTCCGGGATTTCTGGAAATAGCGGTTAGCGGCAGTAAAATTCGCACTTCTCGCCATTGTGCATCCATTTGCAGTATTTTAAGTCTCATTAACCAAAAAGGCGGATAAAACCTGAGACGAAGTTGAGGGTTTCGTAAAAATGACAGAAAATTCAAGAGACCAGCTCCTGCCATTTTTTTTCCAGCCGCTTCACAGAAACCGGCTGGCTTGTTTTGAGTTCCTGAGCAAATAAAGAAATCCTGAGTTCTTCAAGTAGCCAGCGATATTCCACAAGTGTTTCATCCGCAAAGTAAAACACTTTTGCCCCGCTCTGAGTGACTGCCCGCTGCTCATATTTTTCCCATAATGGTTTGATTTGCGCCTGGCTCAAAGCATCTCGCCGATAATCATTTCGAGCTTTTTCAATCCGTGCAGTCATGCCTTTAATGTATCTGGGGAAACGCTTTAGCCAGATTAATGGTGTTTGGGCAACAAAACCTTTATACAGTAAATGACTCTGCTGCATTTTAACATCCGCCAGAGCATTAACCAGATTAAATGGAATATTTCCTTTCAGCTGTTTATTGAGAATCTGGTTAGCCTGCAGGGCATTAAGCAGCGCTTGAGATACTTCCGCTTTATTTTGTTCCAGAGCTTCTTTTACCAGACTCAGTAATTGTTCAAACGCTTCCTTATCCCGAACTTCTGCCATTGTTTTACTGCCTGTAATCCCCTTTTCAATTACTTCCCGGATACTGTTTATCAGAATGCCTTCCAGCAGATCCTGTTTTAAATCAGTGCAGGAACCATAAGGTGTAAACATTAAACAGGCTTTATTGATATCAGGTAATTGTTTCTGTATTGAATTGAGCTCTTTACTCAATGCCCGCTTGAGTAAAACAAAGACGCCCTGAGCATGATTATCACTGGCAGTTTTCTGCTGATCATAAAGCTTTATGGCAGCAACATCCTGGCCATTATCCTGAGCCTTCTGTAAGGCAGGGTATAAAGTCATCAGCATACCATGACGCTCAACTTCCAACTGCAGTGGTAATGCATCAAAATCCCAGGACAAAATGTTCTCTCGTTCAAGTGAATTATCGACACCTTCATCCAGTTGTTCCTGTACTTTATCAGCCCATTTTTGTTTTAATTTAAGTAAGTCTCGACTACTGTCCAGTTCATGACCCTCTTGATCAATGATCCGGAAATTCATTTTTAAATGTTCCGGGATTTTTTCTGCCACATCAGACTCAAAACTGCCATCCATTTCATGATCAAGCTGATTGGCTAAGGTAAAAGAAAGTCTGCCCTTAAGAAACTCAATGAGCTGTTCCATCAGCCTGCCCCGGCGGTAAGTCGTTTGTTCCAGAAAAGCCGTCACTGTGTCAGGTACAGGAACAAATTGCTTACGGATAGGTTTCGGCAAGGCACGTAATAAAAGAGTGACTTTTTCACGAATCAAGCCCGGCACCAGCCAGTCAAAAACACTTTCTTGCAGCTGATTAATTACTGCCAGGGTGAAAACAACCGTCACACCATCCAGAGCATGTCCCGGTAAAAAATGGTATTCCAGAGGCAGTTGCAACTCAGCACTGTTAATCGTCGGCGGATACAGCTCATCAGAAATATGATCCACTTCTTTTTTGAGTAAGTCTGATTGCTGCAAATGCAGGTATTTGGGTTCCTGCTGTTCAACTTTTTTACGCCATTGTTCAAATGCAGCTCTGGAATAAATAAATTCTGCCTGCTTTGTTTGTTCAAGGTCATGGCGAATACGCTGTTGATAGAATTCAAAAATAACCAGATCATCCACCAGTAAATCCTTACGCCTGGATTTATGTTCCAGATGTTCCAGTTCATGAATCAGGGCAAGATTATGCTGAATAAAACCCGGTGTTTTTCGATTCTGATCCTTGTATTCACCTGAAACCAGCGCATCACGAATAAATATTTCCTGAGCGACCTGTGGATCGAGCGGGCCATAATTAACTTTTTTCCGGGCATTAATTATCAGACCATATAAGCTGACTCTGCTCCAGGCAGACACCTGACCCGATTTAGCCTCCCAAAAAGGATCATAGTAATGGTGTTTAAGCAGATGCTTTGCCTGCTGCTCCAGCCACAGTGGTTCAATTCCGGCAACGATACGGGCATAAACACCTGAAGTTTCCACAATCTCAGCCGCCATCAGCCACTTGGGTTTACGCTTGTACAACCGGGAGCCGGGAAATATGCCAAAACGCATATTACGTGCGCCTAAATAGACATTCTTTTCTTCTTTAAAACCAATATTACCTAAAAAGCCCGTCAGCAGAGCCTGATGTATTGAGGCATAATCCAGCTTCTCTTCATCAACTTTTTGCTTGTCGACTTTCAGCGCATCAAGATGACCAGACTCTCCGGAAAAATAGTTTAAATTGTTAAATCGAAATTTCAGCTCTTTGGTCTGAGTGTACAATTGTTGATAAAGTTCGCGCCATTCACGCATGCGCATATAATTGAGGAAATTGTTTTTACAATATTTGCGCAATTTGTTTTGTGAAAGATGCTTACGCTGCTCTTCATAAAGACACCATAAATTCAAATAAGTAATAAAGTCAGATTTCTGACTGGCAAATTGGGCATGTTTTTCATCGGCTGCCTGCTGCTTTTCTGCAGGTCTTTCCCGGGGATCCTGACAACTCAGGCCTGTTGCAATAATCAAGACCTCAGAAAGTACATTTTGCCGCTCAGCCGCAATAATTACCCGACCCACTTTGGGATCAACAGACAGTCTGGCCAGCGATCGCCCGATTGAGGTCAATTGGCGCGAAGGGCTAATGGCCTCTAGTTGCTCCAATAATAAAAAACCATCATTAATTTGTTTGGCCGAAGGTTTTTCCAGGAAAGGAAAGGCCTTGATATCACCCAGCTTCAGTGACAGCATTTGTAAGATAACCTGAGCCAGATTGGTTCTGAGTAACTCAGGTTCAGTAAAACCCGGGCGCTCATTATGATCCTGTTCACTATAAAGACGAATCGCAATGCCATCACTCACACGGCCACAACGCCCGCTGCGCTGTCGAGCCGATGCCTGAGAAATTTTTTCAATGGGTAAGCGTTGTATTTTATGGCGCACACTATAACGGCTGATACGTGCCAGCCCCGTGTCAATCACATAACGAATTCCCGGTACAGTCAGGGAAGTTTCCGCCACATTGGTGGCCAGAATAATACGTCGACTGCTATGCGGTGCAAAGACCCGATTCTGTTCAGCAGGTGATAAACGGGCGTAAAGCGGTAATATTTCAGTATGAACGGGGTGATGTTTACGCAAGGCTTCGGCGGTTTCCCGAATGTCTCGTTCCCCGGACAAAAAGACCAGTACATCCCCATCTGTCCCGCCGCCATCCTGAAACAGCTCATCCACTGCATCCACAATGCCGTCTACCCTGTCTTTATCTTCCGCTAAAGGACGATATAGAATTTCAACCGGATAGGTTCGACCCGAGACTTCGACAATCGGTGCATTGTCAAAAAAAGTAGAAAAGCGCTCCGTATCAATCGTCGCTGAGGTAATAATCACTTTGAGATCCGGACGCCTGGGTAGTAATTTTTTTAGATAACCCAATAAAAAGTCAATATTCAGGCTGCGCTCATGCGCTTCATCAATAATAATCGTATCATAACGATTCAGATATCGATCTGTTTGAGTTTCCGCCAGCAAAATGCCGTCAGTCATCAATTTGACATAAGTTTCTTCTCTGGATTTATCACTAAAACGAACCTTATAGCCAACCACTTCCCCAAGAGGTGACTTTAACTCCTGAGCAATACGAGTAGCAACACTTCTGGCCGCCAGACGGCGCGGCTGGGTATGGGCAATCTGACCTGAAACACCCCTTCCGACAGACAGGGCGATTTTTGGTAATTGAGTGGTTTTCCCGGAGCCCGTCTCACCGGCAACAACAATAACCTGATGTTCACGCAGCAGCTTTTGTATTTCACAGCGTTTTTTGGATACCGGCAATTGTTCAGGAAATTCCGGCTCCGGCAGATTGTCCCTTCGCTGTTGTGTTTGTTTTATTGATTGTTTGATTCTGTCTTCACAATTTTTCGAAATATGCTCAATTTGCTGAAGATTAGAATCTGATGGGGAAACCTGTTCTCTGGGCAGTTTTTTAAGCAATCGAAACAGCCTGTCCAATTGCTTTTTAATTGGATAGCGATCAAACAAATAACATTTTTTTAATTGCCCCAGCAAACAATTATATTTGTTTTTATAGAGCATATAAGGCGTTGTCTGATCCATATTGGTTGTTTGATTTTCTCTTGTGTCAAAACTGAAAGAACGAAGTATATCTGAACTGGTTCAAAATATTTTAGCTTAAATCTATGCTTTTTGTCTGTTTCTGCTAAAATTGGAACACTGAATAAACCAAACACAAACCCGAATTTATCGGGATATTCCGGATGAAAAAAGCCGTTCGGGAAAATAAAGACAGACTGCTAATCGGAGTAATTGAATGGCTGCAGCGCCTCTAGATGTCAATGTTATAAGAAAATTTCGTCCCCTTGACACTCTCAGCATTGATAAAGTTCAAGAAATTATTGAAAAGTCTGCTGTGCAGAAAATTCCTGCCGGGCGTACGTTATTTAAACAGGGTGACAAAGACAAATGGACAGTTTTTTTACTTTCAGGCACCATTCAACTGCGCAAGAGCAAAGACAAAAAAGAATTTATTGAAGCCAATACAGAAAACGCGAAAGATGCTATTGCCGATGAATTGCCGCGACCCGCTACGGCTAAAGCGAAAACAGACATCACTATTCTTATCATCGATAAGGATCTGCTGGATATTCTGCTAAACTGGAATGCCCCCGGCAGTATTGAAGTTTCTGACCTGGATGATGGTGACGAAGACTGGATGACCCGTTTTCTTCAGTCCAATACCTTCTTACAATTACCTGCAGCAAATATTCAGGCACTGATGATGCGCCTGGAAGAAACCCCTCTTGCCAAGGGCAGCACTGTCATCAAAGAAAATGATACCAATGATGAAAAATTTTACATTATCCAGCAAGGTCGCTGCACCGTATCTAAAACCAATCCGAGTACTGGCGAAGAAATGCCTCTGGCCGAATTACGCCTTGGTGACGGCTTCGGTGAAGAAGCTCTGATTACCGGGGGAATTCGTAGTGCCACGGTAACAATGAAAACCGATGGTGTCATTCTGACTCTGGGCAAAACAGACTTTATTGATCTTCTGGTAGCCCCTCTTATCCATCGGGTTAAACAAGCTGATTTAGATAATTTAAGCAATGATAAACATCAACTTATTGATGTCAGAAGTGAACATGAATTTTCTGCCAATGCCTTAGATAATAGTATCAATATACCGGTTGACATGATCCGTATTCAAATTAACAATCTTTCACCGGATAAGGAATACATTGCTTATTCAGGACATGAATATCGCAGTAGTGCGGCAGCCTTTTTGTTTATTCAGCAGGGTTACAATTGCTCAATTCTGGAAAATGGTATTGGCGAGGCTGAAATTACTGAAGTCGAGCAATTAACCAATGATAAAATTCATCCTAAAGACGAGGCAATTACCCGAGCTGAAAAACCCGAAGCGCCTGATAAACCGACTCAGGAGCAAGATAACAGACGCCAGGAAAACATTACCTCGCCGGAAGTTAAAGCGGCCCGGGACAAAGCTGAAGCCCAGTCCAGGCAGTTACTTATGGCTGAAACAGCACGCAAAGAAGCAGAGTCTATGGCCACTGATCTGCGTGGTGAAGCTCAGGAAGCTCTGAAAAAAGCGGAAGAGGAAGCCAAACGTGCTCAACAGGCAGAGCTGGCACTCAAAACCGCTCAGCTTAAAGCATCTCAGCTGGAGGTTCAGCAAGAACAACAAGGTAAATCATCCAAAGAGCTGGACAGGATCAAACAAGAAGTCGAACTGGAAACCAAACTAAAAGCAGAGGCTGAAAAAGCTCGTAATAAAGCCGAGCAAGAGGCCGAAAAATTACGTAATGAGGCAGATTCTGCCCGTCAACAGGCTGAAACAGAGGCACAACGCGCAACTGAAGCTGAAGCCGGACGTAAAGAAGCAGAAGAAAAAGCCAAAGAACTCCATAAAGAAGCCTTGTTGAAAAAGTCAGATGAAGTCAATGATGCTCTGGAAAAAGCAAAATCAGAAGCCGATCGGGCAGAAAATGCCGAACAGGAAGCTAAGCGTCTGAGAGAAGAGTCAGATCAGGCTCGGCAAAAAGCAGAACAGGAAGGCAAACGCGCAGCAGAGGCAGAGCAAGCAAGAATTGATGCCGAAGAAGCGATTCGCCAGGCCAGTCAGGAACAATTGAGTGAGAAACAAGCTGCTCTGGAACTGGCACAAAAACAATCTCAGGAAGAAGCTAAACGCGCAGAAGAAGCCATTGCAGAAGCGAGCAGGATTCGTGAAGAGGCTGAAAAAGCACTTCAGGATTCCGAGTCTCAGGCCAAACTTTCTTCACAGGCTGAATCAGATTTGCTTCAGGCAAAAGATGAAATTGAGCGTCTGAGAAAAGAAGCCGATGCCCGTCAACATGCCGAAATTCATGAAGCCCGAATCAAGGCTCAGGAAGAACATGAACGGGCTGAAAAAATTGATTCTGAACGTGAAGCCGCACAATCAGAAGTTACACGCCTGCAGCAGGAAATGCTTGAGGCCAAGAACCAGATGGCAAAAGAGCTGGAAAAACAGCAGCAGGAGCAGGATGACCTGCAGGAGCAGCAGCTCTCTCATATGCAATCTTCTGCTGAAGATGAAGTCTTGAATATCAAGGCAGAAATGGAAGCAGCCAAGGAAGCACTCTCTGAGGAATATGCTCAATTCAGTCTGGAACAGGAACTTGCCCTTCAGGAAAAAATAAACCAGGCTCAAACTGAAGCAGATCAGCATGAACAAGAACGCCTTGCTGCCGAACAGGCTCGTCAGGAAGCAAAAGATGAAATGCAGCGCCTCAACGAGCAAATGAAACAAGATAAGCTGGCTCGTGAAGAACAGGAAAAACTCCGTTCGGAAGAGCTGGCCGAAGCCCAACAACGTATCGCTCATGCTGATGAACGCGCTCAATCTGCAGAAGCAGCCCGCAAAGAGTTTGAAAATGAACTGGATCAGGTGCGGGCAGAAACTGAACAGACCCGAGCAGAAATGGAACAAATGCGCCAGGATATGGCCGAAAAAATTGAAACCGAACGACAGGAACTCGAGCAGGCCGTTTTAAAACAACGTCAGCAAATGGAAGCGGAAAAACTATTGCTGACTGAAGAAGCCCATAAACTGGAGCAGGAAGCCGTTAATTATCAGCAGGAAATTCAGACATTCAAACAACAGGTAGAGACCGCAAAACAACAGGCTCTTAATGAAACGGAACAACTCCGAGTGCAAAAAGAGGCTTTGGAACAGCAGGCGAAAGAAGAATCAATTCAACTTCAGGAACAATTAGACGCCACCAAGCAACAAGCCGTGATGGAAGCGGAACAGCTCAAAAAACAAAATGTTGATATGGCAAAAATGGCTCAGGAAGAAGCTCATAAACTGGAGCAGGAAGCCGCTAATTATCAGCAGGAAATTCAGACATTCAAGCAGCAGGTAGAAGCAGCAAAACAACAGGCTCTTAATGAAACAGAACAGCTCCGACTGCAAAAAGCCGCTATGGAACAGCAGGCGGAAGAAGAAACAATACAACTTAAAGTACAATTAGAAGCTGCCAGGCAGCAAGCTATGATGGAAGCGGACGATCTCAAAAAACAAAAAGATGATATGGCAAAAATGGCTCAGGAAGAAGCTATTGAGTTAAAAGAAGAACTCGAACAGGTCCAGATCAACAAGAAACTGCAGGAACAATCCATCGCCATGCAAAAAGAGGAGCTCGCGCGCTTACAGGCTGAAGCAGAACAGGCCCAGTACCAACTGGAAGCGGAGGCCTTGCGTTCTAAAGAAATTGAGCGTGAAAATGCCTTATTACTCGCTAAAGAGAAAGCCCGAACGCAAGCCATTGAAGAAGCACGGCTTCGCAGGGAGGAACTTTTGAATTCAGCTCCGACTAATCAGGTACCTGAGCCTCCTGCGGCCCCGGAACCTCCAGTATTACCCGTGTTAGAGCTTTCAAGTGAAGTGAAGCTAAAGAAAAAACCAACAATTACTGATGCAACACTGGATGACTTAAAGGCACTCAACAAGGCGCTAAAAAAAGATAAAAATGGTTAGAAATAGTCTGGATAATTTTTTTAAGCGCTTTGTGAATATCATAGAATTAGAAACAGGCCAGCTACCCACTACAGAACATGATCCTGACTGGCCTTCATCTTGTCAGCAAGGCGATTTATTTCTGTCAGAAGAAATGCTCCCCTCAATACACTGGAAACCAATTCAAAGAGATCCTGTTCTTAATCCAGAGCAGGATTTATCTGGCCTTGAAAAAGCATTAGAAATTAAACTGCATCCCGACCTGAAGACTTTTTTTACCAGCTATTGGTCCGACCAGATTGATGCCATATTCCAACAGGGGAATTTAACCCTGATGTTTGTCTGGAATGAAGCTGATATGAAGCGTCTGATTGAAAATCAGATTGGCCATGCATTCAATAAACTTCGCAATAAACAAACACTCACATTCTTTATTGCCTGCACCGATTCAGACTATATTATCAGTCTGGAAAATGACACCGGTCAGATAGTTCTTGAACGCCCCGGTTACCCAGTTGAAAAAGTATTGGCCGGCAGTCTGAAGGAATTTATGGATGAAGTAGAATACGGAAAATTATCATAACCCATAGAGTTTCAGGCCAAAGTAGATTAGCAATTTAGTCACAATCCACTTCGCTTGCAGCCTGTATTAATAATTCTGCTCCATATTCTTTTTTATAGGCGTTTTCACTCAATACTCTTCTGAAATTTCTCGCTCCGGGACAGGAGTGCATTAAACCAAGTACATGACGAGTGAGTTGAATCAGCGGTACACCTTTGCTCATTTGCTGTTCAATATAATCAGCATAGGCATTGATAATTTGTTTGCGGCCGGGCTTTTCCAGTGCAGAGTGATAAAACAGGCGATCCACATCCGCCATCAGATAAGTATTATGATAGGCTTCACGACCAATCATCACACCATCAACATGTTTTAAATGCGTTTGCATGTCACTCAGCGTTTTAATTCCGCCATTAATTGTGATGTGCAAATCTGGAAAATCCTGTTTTAATTGATAAACATAATCATAACGCAAGGGTGGAATTTCACGATTGTCCTTTGGGCTCAAACCATCCAGCCAGGCCTTTCTGGCATGAATGGTGAAATACTGACAACCTGTTTTACGCACCGCTTCGACCAGAGCCTGTAATTGTTCGTAATGATCTTCATGATCAATACCAATGCGGGTTTTAATGGAAACAGGAATATCAACACTATTGATCATCGCGTCAATACACTCCGCAACCAGCTCCGGTGTTGCCATTAAACAGGCACCAAAGCGCCCGGATTG
>Ga0209013_10001361_pt1 | contig 22544 bp, 17 predicted proteins | sample Cruoilmetagenom2_FD_187291 | JGI IMG/M metagenome (GOLD analysis project Ga0209013, IMG submission 187291) | Oil polluted marine microbial communities from Coal Oil Point, Santa Barbara, California, USA - Sample 2 (SPAdes) (version 2) | ecosystem: Environmental > Aquatic > Marine > Oil seeps ... | reverse complement strand
TAGAGTGGGGAGAGCAGGATTCGAACCTACGAAGACGAAGTCAGCGGAGTTACAGTCCGCCCCAGTTGGCCACTTTGGTATCTCCCCAAAAGCAATTTGTAAAGAACTTTGTTTCTCGATTGCGGATGCAAATATAGGAGCTTTGGCACAATATACAAGGGTTGCGAGATTATTTTTTTGAAAAAAATGCATTTACTTATGTAAGTGTTTGATTTCCTAAGGAATATTTTTTTAGGCCTATTGATTTTTTTTTCGAGGAGCCTATTGATGAACTGCGATTCTATATTTTAGTATAAATGCAGATGTGTTGGTTTTTGTCCATTTGACCTTCGAAAGAGGAATTCTAGCTCAATTTAAACGTTTGATGAGTTTCCAAGTTCTATATTTGGGATATGGCATTTCAGATCAGTTTAATAAGCTTAGAATGGTTTGTACTTATTGATTTGGATAAAAAAAAACGAAGACCAAAAAGATCTTCGTTTATATCAGTATATTTTTATCAGTCTATTTTATCATCAACTTAGCATGGGTGATGTATTTTTCAACGTCACGAGCTTCAGGAGATTTAGAAAAGTCTTTTTCAATAGTTTGATATGCACTTAATGCATTTTGATAATCTCCAATCATCTCGTAAGCAATACCAGCTTTTTGAAGATAGATAGGAGTCGTAAAACTATTAGCATTGAAAGAACTTGCTTCCATATAACTTGCAGCAGCTTTATCATTATCACCTAATTCCATATAAGCATCTCCAATTGCAGCTTTTGAAAGTGAACTTAGAATAAAGTCATCAGAACTAAATCCTTCTAAAAAGTTAATTGCTTTTTGAAATTCACCTAATCTTAAATAGGATATTCCAGCGTAGTAATGTGATAGATTTCCTGCAGCAGTAGAACCAAATTCATCCGTGATATCTAAAAATCCAGGGTAATTTTCATCTCCATTTAAAGCTAGTTTAAAAGAATCTTGTTCGAAATATCTTTGAGCTTGAAAAAGTTGATCTTGTGCGCGTTTTTCAAGTGGAGCTGCATAGTACTTCTGATATGCGAAAACAGCTACTGCAATTAGCATAATCACTAGAACTATAGTAGTGAGTTTTTTCTGGTTGTTTTCGATATATTGTTCGGTCTTACTTAATGCCTCTTCTAAATTTTCAAAATTATCCTCAGATACTTGTTTCTTTTTATTTTTTGACATGCTCAAATAATTAATAGTTTTATTTTTTCTATCGCAAATGTAATTTTTTTTAACAAATATAACGCATGTTTATTATAAAAAAATGAGACCTTTTGGAAACAAAAGAATACGCTTTATTGGCAGTTTTGAATTGATTTAATTTCTTAATTTTGCAGCTATACTTAATATTCTCTAAGCATGTATCTGGATAAGCTATCTCTTATTAATTATAAAAATATCTTAGATCTGGAGGTTAATTTCTCTCCAAAAATCAATTGTTTTATTGGTAACAATGGTGTTGGCAAGACAAATCTGCTAGATGCAGTTTATTATTTGAGTTTTTGTAAGAGTTATTTTTCTTCTACCGATCAGCAAAACATTAATCATGATGCACAATTCATGGTTTTAGAGGGTAAATATTATCGATTAGAGATGGAGGAGTTGGTTTATTGTGGGGTGAAAAGGGGACAAAAAAAGAATTTCAAGCGAAATAAGAAGGAATATAAAAAATTATCAGAACATATTGGATTGCTTCCAATTGTTATGGTTTCTCCGGCAGATGGTCGTTTAATAACAGATGGTAGCGAGGAGCGCAGAAAGTATATGGATAGTGTAATTTCGCAGTATGATCGTAAGTATTTGGAAGATTTGATACGTTATAATCGTGTGGTGCAGCAAAGAAATAAATTATTGAAAGATTTTGGAGCAGGCACTAAATTTGACGAAGACACTTTAGTCATTTGGGATGAGCAAATGAAAGTTTTAGGAGCTGCGATATATGCGAAGCGAAAAGATTATCTCAATAAGTTAATGCCTGTTTTTCAGGAATATTACGCTATTATTTCTCAGGGAAATGAAAGTGTGAGTTTAGAATATAAATCTCAACTTCATGAGAATTCTATGGGCGATTTGCTGTCAAATGCGAGATGGAAAGATCAGGTTATGCAATATACTACAGTTGGAATTCATAAAGATGATCTGGAGTTAAATTTGGGAAATTTTCCGATCAAGAAAATGGGATCGCAAGGTCAAATTAAGACTTATCTGATTGCGTTAAAATTGGCTCAATTTGAATTTATTAAACAAATAGCCAACTTCAATCCAATTTTATTACTCGATGATATTTTTGATAAATTGGATTCGAGCAGAGTAGAACAAATAGTGAAACTTGTATCAGAGGAACGCTTTGGCCAGATTTTTATATCAGATACCAATCGGGATCACTTGGACGATATATTATCAGGGAATGCATTGGAGTATCAATTGTTTGTTATCGATAAGGGTGGGATTGTAAATTAGTACTATTTAAGCAAACTGTCATGAGAAGGAGTAATACGCAAAAAATAGATGAGTTAATTCTACAGGTTTTAAAAGAATCCAAGTTAGATGGTAAGCTTAAGGAGTATGAATTGATAAAATCCTGGGAGAAAGTGATTGGTAAAAATGTGGCAAATGCTACTACTGATATTTTTATTCGTAATCGAAAATTATTTGTCAAGATTCGTTCCTCAATCATTAGAAATGAACTATTACTTATTCGGGAAGGGCTGATAAAAGCTCTTAATAGGGAAGTAAAGGCTCATGTAATTGATGACATTGTATTACGATAAAAAAAAGCGCAACAGAAATACTGATGCGCTATATATTTTGATTTGCCTATTTAAATAATTTCCATATCCGAAAAATAAAAGGCTCCTTCTATTGCAGCATTTTCAGCGCTATCAGAGCCATGTACAGCGTTATTCGACATGGATTTTGCAAACTCTTTTCGAATGGTTCCTTCTGCTGCTTCTGCCGGATTGGTAGCTCCAATTAGTGTTCTGAAATCATCAACTGCATTGTCTTTTTCAAGTATAGCAGCTACAATTGGACCAGAACTCATAAAATCAGTTAGTTCATTATAAAATGGGCGATCCTTATGCACTTCGTAAAATTTCTTTGCCTGTTCTTTTGTTATTTTGGTGTACTTCATTGCTGCAATACGGAATCCTCCTTCATTAATTTTTGCCAAAATAGCACCAATATATCCATTTGCAACTGCATCTGGTTTAATCATTGTAAAAGTTCTATCGCTTCTCATATATGTGTACAGTTAAATGTTTTGTACACAAATTTAAACATTCTGCTTATGTGTGCAAGTTATCATTTGGTAAAGTTTACAATGAGATAGAGCTTAGATATAGGTTGTTCTGAAGGCTTGAGTTTTAGGGAAAGGGGCGATGTTAAAGTGTTTTTAGTAGTTGGTCAGATTCATTAATTTCACATATCATGCTTCGTTTTAGGATATCTGTCTACCTCATTAAGCTAAATTCTAAGGAACTGTTGTATCTTTACCTCTTATTTTTTAATCAATCAAGTGAAATAGAATGAATGAATTGCGCAATAGGATTGACAAAGATCTGATCCGTGAAGCGAAAGAATTATTGAATACGTCAGAACAAATATCTATAATACCTCACGCTGGACCAGACGGAGATGCAATCGGTTCGTCTTTGGCTTTGTATCAATATCTACTGAAGAAAGGAAAGCAATGTAAGATTATCAGTCCAAGTGCTTATCCGATTTTTTTGAATTGGTTGCCTTTAAATTCGGAGGTGATGGTTTATTCTAAGGATAAAACTAATGCGGAGGTTTATTTAAATAAGTCGGATCTGATTTTTATGATGGATCACAATTCATTTAAAAGATCTGGTGATTTGGAAGGATATTTGGGGAAATGTGATACCATAAAAATCATGATCGACCATCATCCGGAACCGGAAGCTAAAGTCGATTTGATGTTTTCGGATACGGTGATGTGTTCAACTTGTGAATTGTTGTTTGAATTTGTTGAGGCGCTCGGCGATTCGGCATTAATTGATGAAAAAATGGCTGAGTGTATATATACTGGAATAGTAACGGATACTGGCGGTTTAAGTTATAATTCATCGCAGCCACGAACTTATCAAATTGTTGGCGCGCTCTTGGCTCGCGGTATCGATAAGAGTAAGATCCATTCCAATGTATATGATAATTTTTCTGTTGACAGGATGAAATTACTTGGACATTGTTTGGATCAGGGATTAGACGTGCTGACAGCATATCAAACTGCAATAATTAAACTCACGAAAGAAGATTTAAAGCGTTTTAATTATAAAGATGGAGATACAGAAGGATTTGTGAATTATCCGTTATCGATAGAGGGAATTTGTGTGGCAGTGATATTTATTGAGAAAGAAGATATGGTTAAAATATCATTTCGATCTAAAGGAAATGTGCCAATTAATTGGTTGGCAAGAGAATATTTTAACGGTGGTGGCCATATGAATGCTGCAGGAGGAAGAACTAATAAGAATTTAGAAACGGCAATTTCTAAATTTAAGGAGGTATTACCTGAATTTTACAAAAGCTTGAATTTGTAGGTTAGCTACTTTAAAATACCTTTCTATGAATGGTATGATATTTGTTTTAAAGAGTAGTATGAATTCAGATTATAAGCTTAATATTTGATAGCATAAATCAAGAAGTTATCCCGATTTTAGGCGGTTGGGATTATAACCTGAATTTTTTAACTATGATGTTCGCAGCGCAGGTTTTTTAATCTGCGCTGTTTTTATTTCTCACGCTGTAAAAGAAAAATAGTAGGTTTCTTGTGTAGATCAATGGCTTGATTTTTCCATGCTTTTACAGGTAAAGTCTTAATGAATTCACTTTCCATGGTAATATCCATTGCCACACAAAGTTTTGTTGCCGTATTGCAGTTTTGTACTATATCTCCTAAAAGCTGATTGTTGCGATAGGGAGCTTCTATAAAAATCTGAGTCTGATTCTCAGATAAGGATCTGGATTCTAATTGTTTTATTTTTTTGATTCGCTCATCCGATTTGATTGGTAAATAACCATTAAAAGCAAAATTTTGACCATTAAATCCAGATGCCATCAGAGATAGAAGAATAGAGGATGGCCCCACTAAAGGAACTATTTCAATGTTTTTTTCGTGAGCTAGCTTTACCACATCAGCACCCGGATCAGCTACACCCGGACAACCAGCTTCGGAAATTACACCAATACTGTTTTCTGAAATAGCATGTAAGTATCCTGAAATATCATTTGGAGAACTGTGTTTATTTAATTCATAAAAATGGAGTTCATCTATATTGATATTGGGGTCTACTTTTTTTAGGTATCTTCTGGCAGTTCTAATGTTTTCTACAATAAAATGCTTAAGCTTTGGAATTAGTTCCTGAACTTCTTTTGGAATTACCTGATCGATTGTAGTCTCCCCTAGAGTGGTTGGTATTAAATAAAGTTTACCTTTCATACTTGTTATATTTTCGGCAAATGTACAAAATTACTGCTTGTTTCAATGATTTGGAGTATGCTAGTCATTATTATAGAACAATTAGAATTTTGTTATCTGTAATCATTCTTAATAATTTTGATTTGCTTTATTTTTGTTTCATCTTTACACTTTATCTGTGGTTAAAGATTGCAAAATGAAACAAATAGCGGCTAAAATAATATTAAATCGAAACTTCATCTTGGTACTTGCCGTTGTGCTTGGCTTGTGGTTAGGAGATTGGGCGAGCGAGTTAAAAGATTATACTTTTTATATACTGGCAGTAGTTATGACTTTCTCCACGACTGGAATTTCAACGAAAGCGATGTTCCCATTAAAAGCGATGATTAAACCAATGCTTGTTGGTGCGTTTCTTAATTTCATTGTTTTTGGAGCTGTTATTATAAGTTTATCCTATTGGCTGATGCCGAATCCTGAATTGTTTTTAGGATTTGTAGTTATAGCAGCTACTCCTCCTGGCTTGGCAGTAATTCCCTTTTCGCATATATTGGACGGTGATCTGAAATATTCCATTATAGGATTATTGGGTGCTTTCATCTCTTCCATATTTCTGGCTCCTTTAATTGTAGGTGTCTTTGCGAGTTTAGATGGAGGAATAGATCCATTGGTATTATTTTGGGCCATGGTGAAATTAGTATTAATACCATTGCTAATTTCACGACTCCTTTTATGGAAACCAATCAAACCGATTGTTGAGAAGACTAGAGGTAAAATAGTGGATTGGGGATTTGCTTTATTAATTTTTACTGCTGTTGGACTAAATCGACAAGTATTTTTTTCTAATTTTGAGGTACTCTTGTTGGTATCTCTGGTATTGTTCCTTGGAATATTCGGATTAGGTTGGTTTTATGAGTTTTTTAGCCGGAAAATTGGTGTTTCTGCTCCAATAGCGATGACACAGAATTTACTGGTAACAATAAAAAGTTCAGGATTTGCTGTTGTTACCGCACTTACCTTATTTGGAAAAGAAGCGGCAATACCTTCTGCTGTAATGGCGGTTTTTGTGCTACTTTACCTACTTTATCTATCTATTCGAAAAGAGATTCAGGATGCAAAAAAGTTATAGGGGAGATCAAACAGAGCTGAATAGGAATGGAATTAGGCTATGATAAAATTAACTTTTCTAGGTACTGGAACTTCTCAGGGTGTTCCAATTATTGCATGTAAATGCCCTGTGTGTAAATCCACTAATTTTAAGGATCAACGACTTCGATCTTCTGTGTTAATTCATGTTGATGGCCAAAATCTGGTAATTGATAGTGGCCCCGATTTTCGATATCAAATGTTAAGGGCTGGGGTGGAAAATATTTCAGCCATATTATTTACACACGAACACAAAGATCACACTGCAGGTTTGGATGATATTCGTGCCTTTAATTGGGTAAATAAGGAAGCTGTAAATATTTATGCGGAGAAGCGGGTGCAGCAATCTTTGCGCAAAGAGTTTTCCTACGTATTTGCAGAGTTTAAATATCCAGGAATTCCGCAATTGAACTTAATTGATGTTACTAATGAGGCTTTTCATATCAATGGAACAGAAATACAGCCGATTCGTGCAATGCATCTTAAATTACCAGTTTATGGCTATCGGATAGGTGATTTGGTTTACATCACAGATGCAAATTATATTGCTCCGGAAGAAAAAGAGAAAATGAAAGGTGCAAAAGTATTAATCCTGAATGCACTTCGGAAAGAAAAGCATATTTCTCATTTTACTCTTGCTGAAGCATTGGAACTGGTGAGGGAGTTGCAACCTGAAAAAGCTTATTTTACTCATATAAGTCATCAGATGGGTTTTCATGATAAAGTGCAAGCGGAATTACCAGATAATGTTTTTCTGGCTTACGATCAATTGGAGATTGAAATTGATTGACCAATTTTGTATTAAAGATCGTTCATAAGCCTCATCTTTCGGTTTTGCCAATAAAAGTTAAGCTGATACTTCCCAGTATAAAGAAGATGATTCCTGCTATAATTAGAGCTGATGAAATGCTGAAATGATCGTTATACCATCCAAGGAATGGAGCAATGATAGCAAAGCAGATTCTGATGATAAAATTACGAACTGAAAGCACAGTAGCTCTCATTTCTGAAGTGGTAATTCTATTGATATAATCTTTCAGCACAGGAGTTGCTATTCCCCTCACAAAATAAAAGAAGAACAGAAATGTAATTCCTATGAGGGAATGAAACCATCCGCTAAGCACAAAGCCTAGCGATATTCCGATAACAATAAACAGGGATGTTTTCTTTTTGCCGAGATAAGCTTCTACTTTATAGGCTAAAAGTGCAACGGCTCCAACAGTTAGGTTTAATAAGGTCCAGACGATGCCGATGGTGCTGACTTCCATATTTAAATCTTTAAGGTAAGGTTGAATAAACCAGGCAAGCGTTAATGTTGCGCTACCAATCACAGATGAAAGCATAATGTTCCATCGTAATTTTTTATTGTCCCAAAGTGCGAATTTCACAACAGATAATATGTGTGTAAACCCTGCTTTTGGCTTTGTTGTCTGCGGCTTTGGATCTAAGAGTAAGAATGCGGCAGGAATTGCAATAAAAGCGATAAAGGATTGGAAGATGAATGGGGTTCTCAGACTTATCAGTGCTAAACTACCACCAGCAATGCCTGCAAGAGCTTCTGCAAAATTTCCAACGGACATTATTCTGCTCTCTTGCTTTAAATATTGATCTTCCTTATTTACCTGCAATAAACTGTCGTAAAGCATTGCTGAATCTGAACCAGAGATAAAGCTACTTCCAATTCCTAAAATTAATTCTGCTGCCAGAAATCCCATAAACTCATAGCTAAAGGAATAAATGATGAATCCCAGACATCCCAGAATAGCCCCTAAAATAAGTGATTTTTTTCTTCCCCAAACATCGGCTGCATATCCCGAAGGAATTTCCAATACTACAACGGCTACAGAATAAATGGCTTTAAGTGTAAGCACATCCTGCATATTCAAACCATTTTCCTGATAAAAGAGCACAATGATTGGCATGGTGAGCATGAACCATTTTGCAATTTTTATCAGGTATAATTTGGAAATATTTCCGGAATATGTTCTGTTCATAAATAGGATTTAGGATGCAAAGATAATCTCTCTAAGGAAATGTGAAAGTACTTGTAATTAATTCCTTCACGAAAGTACTGGTACAGTATTTGATTGAATCATAGCAATCAAGGGAATCATGATTAGGAGCTCTGGAAAATGAATTAGTAATTGTACTAAGCTCAAATGGGCAGAAATTCAAATTAGAAGAATGAATTTTATCGTTTCAGGATTGCTTTAATTTTAGTAGCTTGAAACAGTAATTCAGTAACTCAAAAATATTGATACTATGGGAATGACTTTGATCGAAAAAATTCTGGTAAATCACGCTAAGGTAAACTTTGTAAAACCAGGGGATATTGTTGATATCGAAATTGATATTCGTGTAGCAAGAGATTTTGGTGGTGCCAATGTGGTGAAGAATATTAATGATTATCAATTGACGGTTGCAGATCCATCGAAAACCTTTTTCACTTTTGATTGTAATCCAACTGGTTCTGATCAAAAATATGCCGTAAATCAACAGATATGTCGTTTGTTTGCACGTGATCATGGTCTCAAAGTTTTTGATATTAATAATGGGATAGGTACACACACACTTATTGAGAAAGGTTTGGCTTATTCTGGTATCACTGCAGTAACAACCGATTCTCATGCCAATATTCTTGGTGCAATTGGTGCATTTGGTCAGGGAATGGGCGATAAGGATATTGCGGCTGCTTTTCACCATGGGAAAGTATGGTTTAAGGTTCCTAAATCCGTTAAGATTAATTTGAAGGGGAAGCGTCCTAAAGGAGTGTTTGCCAAGGATATTGTTTTGGGATTATTGAATCGTTTTGGAGCGAATTCTTTATTGGGCTGTGCAGTGGAAATTTATGGGGAAGAAGTAGATCACTTAACATTGGATGAGAGAATTACCATTGCTTCTATGGCTACAGAAATGGGATGTATCATTATATTGTTTACGCCCAATGAAGCAATTATGGAATATAGCGAGTTTCGAAATGGAAAGAAATTGGAATTGGTGAGAGCTGATTCAGATGCGAATTACGATCAGGTTTTCGATTTAAATTTGGAACATTTCGTAGCGAGAGTGTCCTTGCCCGGAGAACCGCACAATACGGTTTCGGTATTGGAAGTTAAAGGAACATTAATTGATTCTGCTTTTATTGGTAGTTGCACAAATGGACGTATGGAAGACTTTCGTATTGCAGCAAATATTTTAAAGGGTAGAAAAGTTGCTCCTGAAGTTGTTTTTAAAATTGTTCCGGCAACCGATGAAATCTGGCAGACTTGTTTAAAGGAAGGTCTTATTCATATTTTTAAAGAAGCAGGTGCAATGGTATCAAATGCCGGATGTGCTGGATGTGCTGCAGGTCAAGTTGGACAGAATGGAGAGGGGGAGGTGACAATTAGTTCTGGAAACCGTAATTTCCCTGGAAAACAAGGTAAAGGTAAGGTGTATTTAGCATCGCCTGCAACTGTTGCTGCTTCTGCTGTTGCTGGCTGTATTGTTCCTTCCGGTCAGATTCCGAAAAAGCCATATGTTCATGATATTACTTCTGATAAATTTGTGGATACGGCTTTACATCATTCTGTATCTGATACTAATAAACCAAAATTGATAGAAGGTCGTGTTTGGTACATTCCTATAGATAATATCGATACGGATATGATTTATCACAATCGTTATCTTACCATTACTGAACTGGATGAGATGGGACAATATACCTTCGATAATTTGAAAGGCTATGAAGATTTTGCACATAAAGTAAAAGCAGGAGATATTGTGGTAGTTCATAAAAATTTTGGAAGTGGAAGTTCTCGACAACAGGCTGTTGATTGTTTTAAATCTTTGGGAGTGCAAGCAATCATTGCAGAATCTTTTGGTGCCATTTACGAAAGAAATGCTATCAATGCAGCCTTTCCTATTGTAACATGTAATGCTATTCAGGAATTAAGGTTAACAGATGGTGATAAAACAAGCGTAAATTTTGAAACCGGAGAACTGGTAAATTTCACAAAAAATATTTCTGTGCAAGGGGAGCGATTCTCCGAAGTACAGCTGGAGATTTATCAGAATGGCGGATTATTTTAACTTTTTACCATACTATTATCATGCAAAACCTAACTTTCGTTGAAAAAATTTTCTGGGCTAAATGTGGAAGTATCGTATTCAAAAAACCACATATTGTTTTAACTCACGACAATACTGCCAGTATTTGTAAGACTTTTGAAAAAATGGGCGGAGAGAAAGTTTGCGATCCCAATCAATTATTAGTGGTGTTGGATCATAATGCACCGCCAACCAATGCTAAATTGGCAACAGATTATCAAGCCGTACGCAATTTGGTGAAGGAACAGGGTATTCGGAATTTTTATGATGCAGGTAGTGGAATCTGTCATCAGATTATGTCTTACCATGCCAAACCTGGGATGATAATTGTTGGTAGTGATAGTCATACCTGCACGGCCGGTGCTTTTAATGCTATGGCTGCAGGAATAGACAGAACTGAAGCCGCAGGCTTGTGGAAGCGTGGAGAGACATGGTTTCGAGTGCCGGAATCTATCAAAATTACTTTGAGGGGTAAGTTCCCTAAAGGAGTTTATGCCAAAGATCTTTCTCTATGGATTATCGGGATGCTTGGATCAGCTGGAGCCAATTATATGTCTATAGAATATCATGGATCTGGTTTGAAGAATTTATCGATTGCTGAGAGAATGACTCTTGCAAATCTGGCTTCGGAGATGGGAGCAAAGAACGCCGTATTTCCTCCCGATGAGGTTTTATCGGATTTTTATGGCGAGAAAGTAAAAGGTGTTTGGGCTGATAAGGGTGCGAATTATTTTCGGGAATTGGAAGTTAATCTGGGAGATTTGTTCCCTTTGGCAGCTGCTCCCCATCATGTGGATAATGTGAAAGCGATTAGCGAATTGAAAGGTACAAAGCTGCATCAAGGATTGATTGGAACCTGTACCAATGGTCGAATAGAAGACTTACGAATAGCATCTAAGATTCTGAATGGAAAGCATATTGCATCAGGTTTTCAGCTTTTGGTGGCACCTGCTTCTAAGGAGATTTATCTGCAAGCTATTGAGGAGGGTATTATAGCCAATCTGATAAAAGCCGGAGCGAATATTCTTGGTGCATCTTGTGGACCATGTTTGGGATGCGGACAAGGAATTCCTGCCGATGGTTTTAGTGTGATTTCTACTGCAAATAGGAATTTTTTGGGTCGTATGGGGAATAAAAATGCGGAGATTTATCTTGCTTCTCCTGCTACAGTAGCATATTCGGCACTTACGGGTGAGATTACAGATCCACGAGAGGAGAACTCCACAGCAGAAACCTATTCTTATAAAAAACAGCAAAGTCCAACTATTTTTATTAAAGCTGGAGAGGATAGAAAAACGCTTGGCATTTGGGATTATTCGGATGTGGATCATTTGAATACTGACCAAATGTTTGCCGGAAATCTAACTTATAATGTTTTGAGTTCAGATGCAGCTGCTATCTTACCTCATCTTTTTAAAGGATTTGACGATAGCTTTTCTGATCGTTTACAGGCAGGAGATATTCTGCTTGGCGGTGAAAATTTCGGTTGCGGCAGTTCTCGCGAACATCCAGCTGTTGGACTTGCCTTTGCTGGCGTACAAGCACTAATCGTAAAATCAGTAAATCGGATCTTTTATCGCTCTGCTATTAATCAGGGTTTATTTTTGATAGTAGATCGTGAAATGGTTGAGAGTTATCATAAAGGAGATGTGATAAGTATTGATTTTCAGGAAGGGAGCATACAAATTGGAGCCAGACAGTACCAGATCCCACCAATGCCCGATAAATTAAGGCAAATAATAAGCTGTAAGGGGCTGGTAAATTGGATACGTTCTGAAACCTAATCTATTACTAACAATAATGCTATTTTTAGTGAAAAAAATCATAAAAACATTTGTTTAGGAATGCAATAATTACCTATATTTGCATCGCCTTTTAAGGAATGGTCCAGTAGCTCAGTTGGATTAGAGCAATAGCCTTCTAAGCTATGGGTCCCAGGTTCGAATCCTGGCTGGATCACATCATTTTTTAAGGCAAAAATAGTACAAAAGGTAATGGTCCAGTAGCTCAGTTGGATTAGAGCAATAGCCTTCTAAGCTATGGGTCCCAGGTTCGAATCCTGGCTGGATCACGAAAAGGATAGCAAAACTGCTATCCTTTTTTGTTTGAATACTTCTCTGAAAAATTTATTTTGGATCATGCAGAAAAAGGATCCAGTAGATAATTTGGGGATCTCTTTTTCAGGCATAAATATTTGAAAATCTGAAATTTTTTAAGTTGGTCGTTTTGTAAATCCACGCCTTACCAGTTGGTAACCCGATCTGAAAAAATAAGCGACAGGCATTACAATCATGTGCATGAGTTTGGTGTAAGGAAAAATCATGAAGATGAAAAGTCCTATAACAATATGCAGCTTGTAAATTAGACTGTGACCTGCAATTACTGCCCCTGCATCGGGTTGAAAGGTAATGACTTTTTGTGCCCAGACGCCCAGTTCTGCATAATTTTCAATGGAAGAACCAGCTGTGATAAATATGGAAACCATTCCCAGTCCTATCTCAACCAAGAGCAATACAATCAGCAAAATGTCCTGTGGTTTGCTGTTTAATCTTAGTCTTTGATTCTTTAATCGCCTAATAAGAAGTATAATGATGCCCACAAAGGCAGAAGTACCAAAAATAGAACCCATTGTGATTGCCAATGCTCTTTTTGTGGCAGTAGTCATTACCAGGTGATAGAAATTTTCCGGAGTATAAAGACCAGTGAAATGCCCTATGAATACCAAGAGAATGCCATAATGAAACAGGTTTCCGCCCCATCGTTGTCCTTGTTTTGATAGAAATTGGCTCGATTCGGCCTGCAATGATTGAGGAGATTTTACAATACGGGTAATTACACCAAACCAAAATAGGGTCATTGAAATATGTGGCAAATAGGTAAATAACAGGTTGTTGATAAAATTATCCATTAGATCTATGATTTACAGGTTGAACATGGGTTATCGTTGGTAAATGTCACCGGTTTTTCTTCATAAGCTTCATCGATGCTGATTTCTGGCATGTTGGATGCCATTTGCTGTATTCTTGCTTCAGCAGGTTGTTTGGCCGATAAGTTAATAACAGCTGACATAAGGTACTGATAAGGGTTATCTTTCTCTTTAAGTTTACTGTGAATAAATCCCACTATATCAATAATATCGATCAGATATTCACTTGCTTTCAAGGATGTCTGTAATGCAAGGAATTCAAGGAACACAGGCAGAAAATCGGGTAATTCCGATTGGCTGATCTCCAAACCATTTTCCTTATAGAGGTCGATCAGGTCAACCATCGCCTGTCCCCTGTCTTTTGAGTCGCCATGTACATGCTCAAACAGGTAAAGTGAAACCGTGCGCGAATAATCGAAGAGTTGCACATAAAATTCCTGCCAGAAAGTTATTGGTTTCTGGGCAAAAAAATCGACAAATGTATCTATTCCGACAATTATTTCTGTATTCAATAAATCCTCCTCCTTAAGCGAAGAGTTTACCTGAGGAAAAAAGTTATAAATTTCCTCGTTGGGATAGGTCATCAATAGCGATAATATTCGATAGGTTTTTAACATTTTACATTCCTCCAAATAAGTTTTTTAATCGACTTTCCATGCTGCCGCAACCTTCGCCGTCGCTAAAGCCGCATCCTGCCTTATCTCCAAAGACATCAAAGGCGTATTCCTTATGCGAAACAGGTATTACAAATCGGTCTTCGTAATTGGCTATGGCCATGTAGCGATACATTTCTTCTACCATTTCCTGGGTTAGTCCGGTTCCCTGTAATACTTTCTCATCTACATTGTTTTCTACGGTTTTGGACCTCATGAACGCACGCATGGCGAGCATTTTCACCAATGCTTCTCTTACTGGCTTTTCATCGCCTGCGGTAAACATATTTGCTAAGTATTTAATAGGGATACGAAGCATATCAACATCAGGAATAATGCCATTAAATCCCAATTTCCCACTTTCCACTTCTTCCTGAATGGGAGAGAGAGGCGGAGTGTACCAAACCATTGGTAAAGTACGGTACTCGGGATGAAGCGGAAAAGCCACTTTCCACTCTACTGCCATTTTGTAAACCGGGGAATTTTGAGCGGCTGTGATAAAGTTATCGGGTATTCCTTGTTTGCGTGCTTCTTCTGCAATTTCCGGATTGTTGGGATCAAGGAAAATATCGAGATGAGTCTGATACAAATCAACTGGATTCTCGGTTGAGGCTGATTTTTTGATTTTATCGGCGTCATATAGCATTACGCCGATATACCTGATTCTTCCCACGCAAGTTTCGCTGCAAATAGTTGGTTCACCGTTTTCGATTTTCGGATAACACAGTGTGCATTTTTCGGAACGTTTGGTTTTCCAGTTGAAATAGATTTTTTTATACGGACAGGCACTAACACATTGACGCCATCCGCGGCAGCGATCCTGGTCGATGAGTACAATGCCGTCGTCTTCGCGTTTGTATATGGCTCCTGAAGGACAAGCTGCCACACAGGTCGGATTGAGGCAATGTTCGCACAAGCGTGGCAAGTACATCATGAAGGCATTTTCGAACTTACTATATATCTGTTTGTCAATATCTATAAAATTCTTCTCTTTGCTCCGTTCCTCAAAAGCGCCCCCCAGATTGTCTTCCCAGTTTGGACCTTTTTTTATTTTTCCCATCGGAAGGCCAGTTAGCATAGAGTGTGGCCTTGCGGATGGTGGTGTTACAAACTTTGCAGAAGAATGTAAAATACTGTAATTGAATGTGAATGGTTCGTAGTAATCATCAATTTGGGGCAGATAAGGATTAGAGAAAATATTTTTCACAATCCCTGTTTTGTTCCCCATACGTGGGCGAAGTTTTGCTTTGTCAAGCATCCATCCCCCCTTCCATTTCTCCTGATTTTCCCAATCAGTAGGATAACCGGTACCCGGTTTGGTCTCCACATTGTTGAACCAGGCATATTCCACCCCTTTTCTGGTAGTCCACACATTTTTGCAGGTAACCGAACAAGTGTGACAGCCGATACATTTGTCGAGATTTAATACCATCGCAATTTGAGCCTGTATTTTCATATTCTGATAAGTCTTAAATGTGTTAATGTATTATTTCTTCGTCTTTCCACTCGACTTTCTTCATTTTACGAACCACTACAAACTCGTCGCGGTTTGATCCGATCGTTCCGTAGTAGTTAAAACTGTAAGCCAATTGTGCGTATCCGCCAATCATGTGAGTCGGTTTCAGACACAAGCGTTCCACAGAGTTATGAACCCCGCCACGGTGACCTGTCAGTTGACTGACAGGCATGTTCACAGTACGTTCTTGATTGTGATACATGATTAGTGCACCGACAGGAATGCGTTGTGATACAATCAGTCGAGCCACGGACGCTCCGTTGCTGTTAAATACTTCAATCCAGTCATTATCTTTAAGACCAATGCTGGCAGCATCGGTTTCGCTCATCCAGGCTACAGGACCTCCCCGACCAAGGGTAAGCATGACTAAATTGTCAGACCATGAAGAATGAATGGTCCACTTATTATGTGGTGTCATGATGTTTATGACCATATATTCATCGTCCTTGTCCAATTTGTCCAATACTTCAAGGATTGATTTTGTATTGATGGGTGGTTTGTAAGTAACCATATTCTCACCAAATGCAATCATCCAGAGTTGGTCCTGATAAAGGGTTTGCCGCCCAGTAAGGGTGCGCCAGGGGATCAGTTCATGAACATTGGTATAACCGGCATTGTATGATACCTTTTCAGAGTCAATACCACTCCAGATAGGCGAAGTGATAATCTTTCGCGGTTGCGAAAGTAGATCGCGAAAACGTATTTTTTCTTCTTCTCGGCCTAAAGCCAGGTGGGTGTGCTTGCGTCCTGTAATTGGTTCCAGCGCTTCCCAGGCTTTCAAGGCAACCGCTCCATTGGTCTCAGGGGCCAGAGAAAGAATGACCTCAGCAGCCTGAATATCCGTTTCAATCTTCGGAAGGCCTTTGGTTTCGCCTTCTTCAATATTAATAGAATTAAGACGCGCTAATAGATCTACTTCGGCCTCCGTGTTCCAATTGATTCCTTTTCCTCCGTTGCCCAGGGTTTTCATTAGTGGTCCCAATGTTGTAAACCGGTTGAAGGTTTCGGGATAATTGCGTTTTAGCGTGACTATTTTTGAGAAATTGATTCCAGGTTTTATTTCTAAATCTGAATTTTTCCAATCTTTTGCATCGGTAGTTTCCGATAACTCCATTGGTGAATCGTGTTGTAACGGAAGGAGCACGACGTCGGTCTCGTTGTCTAGATGTCCTTTTGTCAAAATTGAAAATTTCTCTGCGAGCCCTTTAAATATATCCCAATCTGTTCGGGATTCCCATACAGGATCGACTGCCCGTGAAAAAGGATGAATGAAGGGGTGCATATCACTCGTGCTCAGGTCGTTTTTTTCGTACCAAGAAGCAGCAGGAAGCAGAATATCTGAATGCAAGCCGGTTGTTGACATCCTGAAATCGAGTGTTACTAACAGGTCAAGCTTCCCTTCCGGGGCTTCGTCGTGCCATTTTACTTCGGAAGGCAAGGTTTGTCCCAATTCTTTCAGATCGTTACCTTGAACGCTATTTTGTGTTCCTAGCAAGTGTTTCATGAAATATTCCATTCCTTTGGCGCTTGATCCCAATAGATTCGATCGCCACACAAACATATTACGTGGGAAGTTGTCCGGATTGTCAGGATCTTCGGAGGCGATATTCAAGTGGCCGTTTTTAAGCTGCGAAACCACATATTCTTCTGAAGTCATACCGGCAGCTTCTGCTTCTTTGGCTATAGTTAGGGGATTTTTGCTCAACTGAGGAGCGCTGGGTAGCCAGCCCATTCGTTCAGCGCGAACATTACAATCGATGATTGAAAGATTTTCCCATTCAGATTTTTCGGCAAGGGGCGAGACCAATTCGTTTAATTTCAACTTCTCGTAGCGCCATTGGTCAGTATGCATATACATAAACGAGGTGGTGTTCATTTGCCGTGGCGGACGATTCCAATCGAGGCCAAAAGCCAGAGGCAACCAGCCTGTCTGAGGTCTGAGTTTTTCCTGACCAACATAATGAGACCAACCGCCTCCTGACTGGCCGACACATCCGCAAAACACCAGCATATTGATGGCGCTCCGGTAAATCATATCCGTATGATACCAGTGGTTGACACCGGCTCCGATAATAATCATTGACTTTCCTTCTGTCGCAGCCGCATTCTCAGCAAACTGTCTGGCAGTAGATATGATGTGTTGAGAAGGAACTCCAGTAATTTCCTCTTGCCATTTTGGAGTAAAAGGCAAGTCCTCGTCATAGTTTTTTGCTGATTTCGGATCATCAAGACCCCGGTCAATTCCATAGTTGGCAATCATCAGATCAAATACGGTACAGGTATAAATTTCACCCTGAATGGTTTTGATTTTCCTGACCGGCACTTTGCGTTCAATAATATCGTCGTGGCTGCTTGCCGAAAAATGTTCGTGTTTATAAGTTGATCCGCCAAAATACGGAAATTGTACAGGAATGATTTCATCATGCTGTTCGAGAAGTGAAAGCTGAGGCATAATATCAGTGCCTGTTTTGCTGTCTTTTAGTTCTAGATTCCATTTTTGTTTTTTCTCCCACCGAGATCCTATCGTCCCGTTTGGTATCACATAGTTTCCCGACAATTCGTCTAGTAAAACAGGTTTCCATTCCGGCTTTTCAACCCCATCGCACATATTTTCAAGATCATTGGCCCGAAGAAGAGTTCCACTCATGTATTTTCCGTCTTTTTCATTAATTTTCACCAGGAATGGCAAATCGGAATATTGACGGGCATATTTCTCGAAATAGGGTGTTTTCTTCTCTATGTAGAATTCTTTTAAGATTACATGTCCCATTGCCATACCTAATGCAGCATCGGTACCTTGTTTGGGTTTCATCCATAAATCTGCGAATTTAACGGCATCGTTGTAGTCGGGTGCAATAACAATCGATTTTGTCCCTTTATAACGTACTTGGGTATAGAACGGGGAATCGGGCGTACGTGTCATCGGGACATTCGATCCCCAGAGCATTAGAAATGATGAGTTATACCAATCGGCACTTTCAGGAACATCCGTTTGTTCGCCCCATGTTTGTGGCGATGCTGGAGGTAGGTCACAATAGAAATCATAGAAACTGAGTACAGTACCTCCGATCAGACTCATATAGCGTGTGCCTGCTGAATAAGATACCATTGACATGGCAGGAATCGGTGAGAATGCTGCAAGTCGGTCGGGACCATAAGTTTTTATGGTATAAATATTTGCAGCTGCAATGATTTCATTTACTTCATCCCATTCGGCACGGATAAAACCTCCCATTCCACGGGCAGCTTTATATTGTTTTGAAATGACTGGATCACTGACCACAGCCTCCCAGGCTTTAACCGGATCAGAAAGCCGGGCTTTTGCTTCTTTATATGCCGTGAGCAACTCTCCGCGTATCATGGGGTATTTTACCCGGTTTGCGCTATACAGATACCAAGAGTAGCTAGCTCCCCGAGGACAACCACGAGGTTCGTGATTAGGTAATCCGGGTCGTGTTTGCGGGTAGTCTGTTTGTTGTGTTTCCCAAGTAACCAAACCATTTTTCACAAAAATCTTCCAGGAACATGATCCGGTGCAGTTAACTCCATGCGTGGACCGAACAACCTTATCGTGTTGCCATCGGTTGCGGTACATTCTTTCCCAGTCACGGTTTTCGTTAGTAATGGCAATGTGTTTTTCGCTGGTTTTTTTTACCTCATTACTGAAATAAAAAAGTTTATTTAATAAGCCCATATTTCGTGTTTTATTCTTTTGAATGAATGGTATTCGTTAATAATGGACAGAACTTATTTCATTTCAGTTCTTCGCTGGTGTTGTCTGACTAAATAGACAATGATACCCAAGTTGAAAATGGCCAAACCTATGAAAACAAAAAATCCGTGTGCATATCCAATTTTGCCATAAGTGCTGGCAATAGCACCCATGATTGGAGGAATGACAAATCCGCCAAAAGCGCCCAGACCACCAATCCAACCAGCAGCACCACCAATGGCTTTGGGCACATAGTCGGGAACCAGTTTAAAAACAGCAGCATTATTTACTCCCATGCCAACAGCAAGAAGGATAACTGAAAAGAATCCGATTAATACGGACTGTGTATAGGAAAGAAAGATGGATGCGACTAAAACCAATATCATGGAAACAAGGCCTACCTTTTCGCCCCCAGCTTTATCTGCCAATTTCCCACCATATACCCTTATTGCAGAGGCTAATAATGAAAAGATCGCCGTGAATAATCCGGCCTTGGTCAGGGAGAAATCGTGAAATTGGCTCCAATAGATTGGAAACCAGGCCGTCAATCCAATAAAGCCACCGAAAGTGGTGAAGTACAAGGCCACCAGCGCCCAAGTGTTCTTGATTTTCGCTGAATTGATCAGGCTGTCCTTCACATTTCCGGCAGGAAACATCTCCTGTCCCAATTCTTTGGCCTGCGTCCTACTTTCTTCATCGTTTTTACCTCGTTTCCTGAATTGAAAATAATAGGCATTCTGGCTGATAACAGCATATATGATGGTGCCAATTAGTAAAAAGAGGAACCATGCAAAATAGGCTGAAATAAATCCGAAACTTTGCAGATAAAACGGAAGGATGAGTGAGAATAATCCCGGGGCCAGGTTTCCCAGTCCGGCATAAGCCCCCAAGGCCACACCCTGCTTTTTCTTTGGAAACCAGTATGAAGTTTGTGCAATACCCACTGAAAAGGTAGCTATACCAGCTCCACTCAGGAATCCAAGAAAAAGGATTAGACCATATAAACCATGCATTTTATCTGGATAGGTAAAGTTTAAGAGCATGGTAATGCCTCCTAAACCAATTACTGATAAAATTAGTAAAATTAGAAAGGGTTTTTTCCCACCGGTGGTATCAACCCAGGCGCCGAAAGGGATACGAAGCAATGAGCCCGAGAGCGCCGGAATGGCGACTAAAAGTCCCATCATTACAGGGGTTAATTCCATAGCCTCTTTAAACTTTATAGCTGTCGGGCCATAGAGAGAAACGGCGGCGAATCCAAAAAAGAAACCTAATGTGGTTCCGAGCAATCCTAGCCCGGGTGTACCTTTGACCTTGATTTGTTGCATTTAATCTTTATTTTATATGGATTAAAAATATTTTATCTGATTTTCTAGTCGATGCATCTGTTTCAGGTTTGCAAGGATTGTATTTGAGAGCGTTTCAGCCATTTTTTGCTTGGTTTCTGCTCAGGTGTCATTTATAACGTATGATTTATCTGTAATACAGCAACTGTATCCCAGTATATAGTTGCATAATCCATCAGATCCTTTCAGTGTATTAATTATGAGAGTAAGGTTTATTTCGCCCAAATCTTTTGCAAAAACAAATCTGCAAATATTACCTGATATGCTTTTTAAGAATCCATAGCTGGCCAAATCAATCAATAAACGACTCAGGTAACGATAAGGAACCTTAAGTTTATGGTAAAGGTATTCGGAAGAATACATGCCCTCATTTCGCGTGGCTATAAACCTCAGAATATTAAGTGTATATTCAATGCATTTATTAAGGATCATATATTTCTACCTTTCTATAAAGTTAAAAACAAAAATGAATTTCGGAATTTATCAGATCAATTAATTTCAGCTATTTAAATTAAATATCATTGTAAAAAGTACAATTGCAATGCATCGTAAATATTTATAGCAAGACAACTTTTTTCTACTTTTTCAGGTCATGAATTTCTTCACGAACCAATGATTTTAGATACTTCCTGTTTTAAATTTTCTGGATTACCATGTCTATTTCCTTGTCATAATTGTATTGTGGATTTTCTTGTTCAACTTATTTCTAGTTCTCTTTCATCTGAATGTTATTTGTTAGGATATATAATAAATGGAGGAATAGCATTATTCCTCTTTTTTTGTGATTACATACACCTAACAACATTGCCCATTACAAGTGTATTTATGTGCATTACTTTAATCGTCCAAGCATCTTCAAGGTAATAATTTATTGCAGCCACAGCAGATTGAAATTTTTACCTGAACTTGATTTTATCTCTTTCACAATTCCATTGCCATCATCGAAATAAGTATTAACTGATTGGGATAATCCGCTTTGAAGTATTGTTACTTATGCTCGTTTGTCAGCGAATACAGATAAAGAAAACAGTATAATTACTGCTGAAATAAATAATTTTTCATGATTACTTTTTGTATATAGACTTCATTTACAAGTCTTTTGGTGCAAATGCAAATAATCCAAACTATTCTTCTACCTTTGCCGCTCAATTTAATTAATATATGACATTCGATAAATTAGACATTATTAACCCCATTTTAAAGGCTATTGGGGAAAAAGATTATAAACATCCCACTCCTATTCAGGAAAAATCCATACCAATATTATTACGAAAAAAAGATTTGCTTGGATGTGCGCAGACAGGAACTGGCAAGACAGCAGCTTTTGCAATTCCAATTCTACAGCATCTGCATGAGGATGGACAATATAAGGGAAAGCGCAGAATAAGGGCATTGATTGTAACACCTACTCGCGAATTAGCTATCCAGATAAAGGATAGTTTTACCGATTACGGTAAATATACCGATATTAAAAATACCGTTATTTTTGGTGGCGTAAAGCAAGGAGCACAAACACAAGCATTGGCTAGAGGTATTGATATTTTAGTTGCTACTCCAGGACGTTTATTAGATTTGATGAATCAGGGATTTATCAGTTTACGGGATATAAAATATTTTGTATTGGATGAGGCAGATCAGATGCTCGATATGGGTTTTATTCACGACATTCGTCGGATTATTGACCGATTACCCAAGCAAAGACAA
>Ga0209013_10001360_pt1 | contig 22548 bp, 15 predicted proteins | sample Cruoilmetagenom2_FD_187291 | JGI IMG/M metagenome (GOLD analysis project Ga0209013, IMG submission 187291) | Oil polluted marine microbial communities from Coal Oil Point, Santa Barbara, California, USA - Sample 2 (SPAdes) (version 2) | ecosystem: Environmental > Aquatic > Marine > Oil seeps ... | reverse complement strand
GCGCTTTCGGGCTCCTCGCCGGCCACCTGTGCGGCCATCGGCAAGATGGGCATTCCTGAAATGCGCCAGCGGGGGTATCCCGACGGTCTTGCAACCGGTGCGATAGCAGCCGGGGGAACGCTGGGCATTTTGATTCCGCCGTCGATTACGATGATCGTCTACGGGATCGCCACGGAGACCTCTATCGGTCGCCTGTTTCTGGCCGGTCTGCTTCCAGGATTGATGCTTACGGCCCTGTTCATGGCCTGGTCTTTATATACGGCTTGGCGTTCGGGTTACCGGTTCTCGAACGTCGCAAATTACACCTGGGGAGAGCGGTTTGAAATCCTGCCGCGGGTGCTACCGTTTCTCGGGATCATCGCTGGAGTGCTTTGGGTGCTCTACGGCGGTGTCGCGACACCATCGGAGGCAGCCGGCGTTGGTGCTGCCGGCTGCATCTTGCTCGCGATCATCATCTACAGGATGTGGCAACCAACGAAGCTTTGGTCGGTGCTGTCGTCGTCGATGAAAGAGAGTGTGATGATCTTGATGATCATCGGCTGCTCAGCGCTTTTCTCGCAAATGCTATCGTCGTTCTACATCACGCAGTCGGCGGCTGAAGCGATTGCCGGAGCCGGACTCAATAAATGGGTACTGATGCTGGCCATCAACGTGTTCTTGCTGGTCGCCGGGTTCTTCCTGCCGCCGGTCGCGGTGATCTTGATGACGGCGCCGATCCTTTTGCCGATCGTGACGCAGGCGGGATTCGACCCCTATTGGTTCGCGGTGGTGTTCACGATCAACATGGAGATCGGGCTGATCACACCACCGGTGGGGCTCAATCTCTACGTCATCAACGGCATTGTGCCGGATGTACCTTTGTCGACCATTCTCAAGGGTGCGTTACCGTTTATGATTTGCATGGTGATCGGCATCATCTTGCTTTGCGTGTTCCCGGGGATTGCAACTTGGCTGCCGACTTATCTCATGGGGCCGGCAATCTGATGCGGCCGGAAATGGAGGTAGGTACTGACGTGGTGAAAGCATGACTATGGACTCAGGAAACGAACTTTTCGGTGCCATTAGCAGTCGGATCGATGATCCTGACGCGCCCTTCATACATGCCCCTGACGGGACCGATGTCACCTATGAAGGGATGCTGCATCGCTCCGCACAGTACGCCAATGCATTCCTGTCGCTTGGTGTGACGCCGGGGGACCGTGTCGCCTCGCAAGTCGACAAGAGCATCGATGCTCTGTTTGTTTACCTGGGCTGCTTAAGAGCTGGTGGCGTCTTCCTTCCCCTCAATACCGGTTACACCGAAAAGGAGGTGGCCTACTTCATCAGCGATGCCGAACCAAAGGTTGTCGTTTGTATGCCGGGGCGTGAGGCGATGATGGCCGATATTGCCAAGAGATGCCAGGTGGCGCATGTGGAGACGCTTGCCGACGGGGTGGGGTCTCTGGTCGAGAAGGCGAATAGGGCCAGTGTTGAATTCGACGATGTTCCCCGCGCCGAGGACGACCTTGCCGGCATCCTCTACACGTCCGGGACGACCGGCCGTTCAAAGGGCGCGATGGTAACTCACCGCAACCTACTTTCGAATGCACAGGCACTGGCTGAGGTCTGGCGGTTTACCGACAGCGACGTGCTTTTGCATGCGCTACCGATCTTTCATACGCATGGCTTGTTCGTTGCCACCAACACGATCCTGCTCACCGGAGGATCGATGATCTTTCTGCCGAAGTTCGACATTGACTCGGCGCTGGCTGCGCTGCCGCGAGCAACAGCCATGATGGGGGTTCCGACGTTCTACACGCGGCTGCTTGCGTCTGAAAAATTCACGCGCGGGTCGGTCGCGCATATGAGGCTTTTCATTTCCGGATCGGCGCCGCTATCGGCGACAACGCACCGGGAATTCGAGGAGCGCACCGGTTGCGCCATTCTCGAGCGCTACGGTATGACTGAGACCAACATGATCACCTCCAATCCGTATGACGGCGCGCGGCGGGCAGGCACGGTTGGTTTTCCTCTTCCTGGTGTAAGCGTGCGCATCGCGGATCCGGAAACGGGGGCGTTAAAGCCAACAGGTGAAGTTGGTGTCATCGAGCTGAGCGGCCCGAACGTGTTCAAGGGTTACTGGCGGATGCCGGAAAAGACCGCGTCGGAATTCCGCGAGGATGGATTCTTTATCACCGGCGATCTCGGGCTGATCGATGAGAAGGGCTACGTCAAAATCGTCGGCCGGGAGAAAGACCTGATCATCTCGGGTGGGTTCAATGTCTATCCCGCCGAAGTCGAGGGTGCCATCGACCAGATCGCGGGCGTTGCGGAATGCGCGGTGATCGGCGTGCCGCATCCCGATTTCGGTGAAGGCGTCACCGCGGTGGTGGTGCGAAGCGGGACCGGCGATGAACCAAGTGCCGATGATATCCAGGGTCAGCTGACGCTGGAACTCGCCAAGTACAAAGTGCCCAAAGAGGTGTTTTTCGTCGACGACCTGCCGCGCAATAAAATGGGTAAGGTGCAGAAGAACGAGCTTCGAGATCGTTACGGGGAGACTTTCAAGAAGACGTGAGGGCATGGATTGACCGATGTCAGGGTGCCATGGCCTAAAATCCGCGATGGTGCCGGCATTCCAAACCTGACTGGAGTTATACGCAATGGTCCCTGCAAAGCTGTCCGTTTGCACTGCTGCTGTTTTGTTGTTCGCTGCCGGTATGCCGGTGAGCGCGCAAGACAAAGCCGATGCCGAGATTCAATCTTTCAAGAGCAATGCGGTTGGCGCCATCAAGGGCTTGGCTCAAAATCTCAAGAAAGAGCTGCAAGCGGCGATGAAAGCGGGTGGCCCGGTGAAGGCCATCGAGGTTTGCAACACGGTGGCGCCTTCGATCGCGAATGCACAATCGCAAGAGCGCGGGCTGACCATACGAAGGACGGCGTTGAAGTTGCGCAATCCAGACAACGCGCCGGACGACTTCGAGCGCAAGGTGCTAGAAAAATTCGTCGCCGATATCGCCGCTGGCAAGGATCCGAAAAAGCTTGCCTACACCGAAGCCGTCAAGACGGACGATGGCACCGTGTTGCGTTTCATGAAGGCCATTCCAACCGGAGAGCTCTGCCTCAAGTGTCACGGCGGCAACGTTGCGCCCGACGTGAAAGCAGCGATCAGCAAGCTCTACCCCGAAGATCAAGCAACCGGTTTCAAAGCCGGTGAGCTGCGCGGTGCGTTTTCGGTCACGAAGAAGTAGTGATCAGAGGCGGGCTTTTAGAAAAAAAAGGCCGGGGGTTTCCCGGCCTTTTCGCTGTCTGAAAGTTTGCGCTGTCAGGGCGTCTGGGGAACGGCGCCACCGGACATCTCCGGACCATTGCCTGGGGATGGTTGCGCGGCGCGGGTCTTGCGATCGGTCATGAACTGATCGAATTCGGCGCGGTCCTTAGCGAGGCGCAGGCGTTCCAGGAAGTCGCGGAATTCACGCTCCTCGTCCTCCAGGCGGCGCAGGGTTTCCTCGCGGTATTCGTCAAAGGCGGCGTTGCCGCTCGAGCCAAACGACTGCGTGCCGTGGCTGCACTGCTTGCGCATTTTTTTGCTCCAGTCACCAAAACGGCGCTTGGTTCCACATCCCATTCGTCCACTCCAGATTAAGTAAGCCAGGACGGCGAGGCCGATCGGCCAGAAAATCACGAAGCTCACGACCATCAATGCGATCCAGGCCGGCAGGCCCCAATCATCCAGCTTTGCGACGACATCGGACATCGTTATCCCTCGGCTAGAGCCCGCTCAATCTCGGGTGAACAGGCACTTAGGTTGCAGGACCGGCCGACTGGCCGGATGTGAATGTAAATAACTTTTACATTGAGAGATATCGGAGCGACGGAGGGCGATGTCAAGGGTGGGGTCTGGGAGTGTGGGGTAGAGGTGAGCTGGATTTAGCCCAAGCGACTGTTGCGATCGGCAATATAGTTCACGTCATTTTCAGTGGATTTATGGCCTGCCTTGTTGACGCCACAACTTCGACTGGCGACGCTGGAGGTGTCGGAAAGTCTTACAAAAAACATCAAGAAGCGCGGCTGGACCGCGCCAGTAAACTGGTCTTTTTGTGTGGAAATAGCGGTCCCAGAGGCTTCCTTGTGGAGCCTCCGGGGCGGGAGGAGGCCATGAAGAGTTTGTTGGTGGCTGTGGCCGCTGCTGCGGCAGTAGCGTTCTGGTCGGATGGGAGTCGCTCCGATGCGACTGCTGATGCCGTCTCGGCGGTGCCACCCTCCCCGGGTGTTGTGCGGACGACGGATTAGAACTCGTACGATTCTCGACGGATCTGCCATTCGTTTCCTGACCTGATCCAAGCTTTTGATTGGGGTGGTATTCACGCTTTTGATGGAAGCCTTCGGGCTCCATCTCCAACGCTCACACCCTTGGCCGAAGTACGGTTGCGATTGACGCCATTGCGCGCACCTTCTAGCTCAACGTTATGAGCTGAAAGGTGACCTTGCGGTATGGCGACTGACGCTTCGGAAGAAAACGGAAAATGGCAGTTTTGGATCGACCGGGGTGGCACGTTCACCGATATCGTTGCGGTCGACCCGCAGGGACGGCTGCAGGCGCGCAAAGTCCTTTCGGAAAATCCCGGAGCTTATGAAGACGCGGCGCTGGAGGGCATCCGGCGGTTTTTGGGCGTTGCTTCGGACGTGCCCTTACCTTCGGAACGCATCGCGCACGTCAAGATGGGGACAACGGTTGCCACCAACGCCTTGTTGGAGCGCAAAGGTGAGCCGACCGTTCTGGTGACCACAGCCGGGCTCGAGGATCATCTGGAAATCGGTTATCAGGCGCGCCCCGACATTTTTGCGCGCCGGATCATAAAACCGGAGATGCTCTATCAGCGCGTGATCGGTGTGCAAGAAAGGGTTCGGGCCGATGGCACGGTCGAAAAGGAGCTCGACGCCGATGAGCTGAGGCAGGCTCTGGAGATGGCGTCCGCCGACGGCTTGCGGGCGGTGGCGATCGTTTTCATGCATGCCTACCTGTTTCCCGATCACGAACAGCGCGCGGCGGAGATCGCCCGTGACATCGGCTTCGATCAGGTCTCGGTCAGCCACGAAGTCTCGCCGCTTATCAAGTTCGTCAGCCGAGGCGATACGACGGTGGCAGATGCGTACCTGTCACCGGTTTTGCGCCGCTATGTGGAGCGGGTTTCTAATTCGCTTACACCGGCGGAAAAGATCCCGCGGGCCGATGATGTCCCACGGTTGATGTTCATGGCGTCGTCAGGCGGCCTCAAGGCTGCGCAGTTGTTCCAAGGCCGCGATGCGATTCTTTCCGGTCCCGCCGGAGGGGTGGTCGGGATGGCGGAGACGGGCAAGCGCGCCGGTTTCGGTCAGGTGATCGGCTTCGATATGGGAGGCACCTCAACGGACGTTGCGCATTTTGCGGGCGACTTCGAACGGGCCTTTGAAACGGAAGTCGCTGGCGTGCGGATCCGGGCGCCGATGCTGCAGATCCATACGGTGGCGGCTGGTGGCGGGTCGATGTTGCGTTATGACGGTCAGCGTTATCGCGTCGGGCCGGAAAGCGCGGGTGCCGATCCGGGGCCGAAATGCTACCGGCGCGGCGGACCGCTGACCGTGACCGATGCCAACGTCATGCTCGGCAAGCTGGCGCCGGAGCTTTTTCCGGAAATCTTTGGGCCGGGGCAGGACCAGCCACTCGATGCGGAATCCGTACGGACGGGGTTTGCCGAACTCGCAAATGAGATCGGCGACGGGCGCAGCAGTGAAGAAGTCGCCGATGGGTTTGTCCGCATCGCGGTTGAGAACATGGCCAACGCGGTCAAGAAGATCTCGGTTGAACGCGGGTATGACGTGACGGAATACGCGCTCAACTGTTTTGGAGCGGCAGGTGGGCAGCATGCCTGTTTGATCGCTGATAGTCTGGGGATAGAGACGGTACTGATCCATCCACTGTCAGGACTGTTGTCGGCATATGGGATGGGCCTTGCCAAGTTGAGGGCGAGCCGCGAGCGGTCGCTGGAGTTGCCGCTTGAGAACGCATCGATGCAGCGCCTGGAACAGGTTGCCTGGCGGCTTGGCGAAGAGGTTACCGAAGAGCTTCTCGACGAAGGCGCGGACTACGAGCGGATTGAAGTCCGTTCGTTCGCGCACCTGCGTTATGCCGGTACGGATACCGCTTTTCCGGTGGAGGTTTCCGAGCCAGGGTTTATGCGCGGTGACTTCGAAGCCGAGCACCGCCGCCGGTTTGGATTTCTGTCGCCGGAGAAGGCGATCGTCATCGCGGCGATCGAGGTGGAGGCACTGGCCTCGGGTGTTGGCGACGAACTCGATGCGGCCGGTCGCGTTGCCGACAGCGGTGCATCGGTGACGGCGCAGCGGCCAAAGGACGGCGATAGAGAAGCAAAGGATCGTTTTTTTTCGCAAGGTGAGTGGCATGCAGCGGTGACCGTGCGGCGGCAGGAGATAGGCCCCGGTGCAATTGTCGAGGGACCGGCGCGGATTGTCGAACCACATCAGACTGTGATCGTCGAGCCGGGCTGGCGGCTCGAGGTTAGTACCTGTGATGATCTCGTCCTGTGGCGTGTTCAGCCCCGACAGAACCAACGGTTTGGGACACAAGCCGATCCGGTATTGTTGGAGGTTTTCAATAACCTGTTCATGGCGGTGGCCGAGCAGATGGGGGAATCCCTGAAGCTCACTGCGCGGTCGGTCAACATCAAGGAGCGGCTCGATTTCTCCTGTGCTCTGTTCGATCCCGATGGTGGTCTGGTGGCGAATGCGCCGCATGTGCCGGTGCACTTGGGTTCAATGGACGCGGCAATCGAAACCGTTATCCGGGAAAAACGCTCCGAGATGCGTCCTGGTGACGTTTACGTGTTGAACGCGCCTTACAACGGCGGCACTCATTTGCCCGACGTGACGGTGGTCACGCCGGTGTTCGACGACACCGGAGAGCAGATCCTCTTTTATGTCGCCAGCCGCGGACATCATGAGGACATCGGCGGATTGACGCCTGGATCGATGACGCCGCGTGCGACGAACATCGAACAGGAAGGCGTGCTCATCGATTGCGTCAAGTTGGCGGAAGACGGCAGGTTTCGAGAGAACGAAATCCGCGCGCTACTAAGCGGTGCACGCTACCCGGCGCGTCAGCCCGACAAGAATATCGCGGACCTCAAGGCGCAGGTTGCCGCAAACGCACGCGGCGCCGATGAGATCGCCAAGATGATCGCGCACTTCGGGAGTGACGTCGTCAACGCCTACATGGGGCACGTTCAGGATAACGCGGAGGAGAGCGTTCGCGCGTTGATCGCGCGCCTTAATGACGGAGAGGCGACTGTCGCAACGGACACGGGCGCGGAAGTCCGCGTGGAGATCACGATCGATCGCGAAAGCCGTTCGGCGGTCATTGATTTCTCCGGGACATCGCAAGCGCGCGAAGACAATTTCAATGCGCCCGAACCGGTAACCCGCGCCGCCGTGCTTTATGTCTTCAGGGTGATGACCGGCGAGCCGATTCCGCTCAACGCCGGTTGCCTGCGACCGCTAGAGATACGCGTTCCGGAGGGATCGTTTCTCAAGCCCGAATATCCAGCTGCCGTCGTCGCCGGTAACGTCGAGACCAGCCAGGTCGTGACCAACGCGCTGTTCATGGCGCTGAAGGGGCTGGGGACCTCGCAAGGGACGATGAACAATCTCACTTTCGGGGACGATACGCGCCAGTACTACGAGACAATCTGCTCCGGCTCGCCAGCGGGGCCCGACTTCGACGGAGTTGCCGGCGTGCAAGTCCATATGACCAACACCCGCTTGACCGATCCGGAGGTGTTGGAACTGCGCTACCCCGTGGTACTCGATGAATTTTCGATTGTTCGAGGATCTGGTGGGCGGGGGCGGCAGTGTGCCGGTGATGGGACACGGCGCGCGTTGCGTTTTCTCGAGCCGATGCACGCGGCAATCCTGTCAGGTTATCGTGAGTTAGCGCCGCCGGGTTTGGAGGGCGGTGAAGACGGGAATTGCGGCTGCAACTTTGTCGAGCGTGGAAATTGGTGCGGCGAAAAACTATCAGGCTGTGAGGAAACCGAGTTGGCAGCAGGAGATCGGATTATCGTCGAAACCCCGACGGGTGGCGGTTTCGGGCGCGTGAAGAGCGATTAAAAGCTAATTTTTTCAATGCCTTGATGCGTTGGCTGTTAGAATTGCGAGGGCCTATGCAAGTTAATGGGCCGCGCGGGCTTGTTCGCACCATTTACGATTGCGATTAACGTGTCTTGACGCTTGGTTTACCAAAGTCCGAGAGAGTACACAGGGTCCGACGGATTCGAGCGTGAATGGTATTGGTCAAAGAGGTCCAACTGTTCAGTCTACGCTCGTTGCCATATTGCGCTTATTGCGGGCCGCTAGCCGTCCAGCCTTTGAAGTGAGGCCGCCCCTTTGCTCCATCTGCGTCCGATCTTCTCAGCACTCGGCCTGCTCTTGTGCACCATTGCATTCGCGATGTTGTTGCCGGCGCTGGTTGATTTCGCGGATGGCGATGGCGATTGGCTGGTGTTTTTCGCGTCATCGATCGCCACTTTCTTCATCGGCGGTTTGCTTATTCTCGCCGCTCAGGATGATCAGCCGGCGCAGCTCACGGTCAAGGACGGTTTCTTGCTGACGACCGCCTGTTGGGTCGTGGTGACGGCCTTTGCGGCGATTCCATTCGTCGGCGTCGGGCTGAGTTACACCGATGCCTATTTCGAAGCGATGTCTGGATTGACCACCACTGGCGCGACGGTGTTGACCAAGCTCGACCAGTTACCTCGGGGTATCTTATTGTGGCGTGCCATCCTGCAGGGCCTTGGTGGACTCGGCATTATTGTGACCGCGATGATCATGCTGCCGTTCCTGCGCGTTGGCGGTATGCAATTGTTCCAGATGGAGCACTCGGACCGGTCCGAGAAGGTACTGCCACGCGCACTTGAGCTGACCACGGCCATCGCCGCGATCTATGTCGGCCTCATCATTGTTTGCATTATCACGTACGGCGCTTTGGGGATGACCGCCTTCGATGCGGTTTGTCACGGCCTTACGACGGTGGCCACGGCCGGCTTCTCGACCCACGATGAGAGTTTCGGTTTCTTTCAGTCGCCGGCGATGGAATGGGCATGCATCGTATTCATGGTGCTCGGGGCTTTACCGTTCGTGGTCTACATCAAAGCGCTGCGTGGTCATCCGCGCGCGATTCTCGAAGATAGCCAGGTGCGCGGATTGCTGGGCTTTCTCATTGGCGTCTGCCTGATAGTGTCGTTTTGGTTGATGACGGCGCGAGACATGAATTTTGCAACGGCGCTGCGCACAGCGACCTTCAATGTCACCTCGATCGTCACGACAACGGGTTACGCCAGTTCCGATTACACACAGTGGGGCACGTTCGCGGTCGGTTTGTTCTTTCTTTTGATGTTTGTAGGGGGCTGCGCGGGATCGACGACCGGTGGCATCAAGATCTACCGGCTGCAGGTGACTGGGCTTTTGATCCGCAGCCACTTTGTGCATCTGATGAGTCCGAACAGGGTTGTGACGTTGGTCTACAACGGCAAGCGCTTGCCGGCCGACGTGCCGTTCTCGGTGGTTGCTTTTCTGGCGATCTACATGTCGACGGTAGGTCTTTTTACCGTCGTTCTGTCGGCTATGGGGCTGGATCTGGTCACCGCACTGTCGGCATCGGCGCAGGCGGTGGGGAATGTCGGACCGGGATTGGGTCCGATCGTCGGGCCGGCGGGTAATTATTCGGGTTTGCCGGTGCTGGCGAAATGGATCCTATCACTAGCTATGATGATGGGCCGTTTGGAGCTGTTCACGGTGCTCGTGTTGCTCAGGATCGAGTTCTGGCGCAGTTGAACTCGCTCAGATGCCCGGTTTCCAACCGTAGAGCCAATCGTAGGATGCCATCAGCCGTTTTGGTGGGCTGAATGTGAGTGTCACATTGCGCGCCCGGCGCATCCGGCCATCGAGATGGTAGATACGGCCATTGCGCCGTGAAGCGGCCTGGACGCTGCCAGCTCTCCTGCTTCGTGCCGTTTGGTAAGTCTGGAGCGCGGCACCAACGTCGTCGCGGTCGGACAGGCATCGGGCCAGTGTGAGTGCGTCTTCCAGAGCGAGTACCGCTCCTTGCGCCAGAAACGGCAATACAGGATGGGCGGCATCTCCCAACAGCACGACGCGGTCGTCGACCCAGGTCTTCAAGGGTGGCAATTCAAACAGCGACCATTTCCGCCAACTGTCTGATGTCTCGATCAAATTGCGAACCGGCGCAGCGAAATCTTTGACGGCGTTCTTGACCCATTCGTGCGGGACGGCGGTGGCCCAGCTCTGGTCGCTTTCAGCTTCCTTGCGGATCACAACGACGGCGAGTTCCCGGCCGGCGCGGACTGGATAGTGGACGACGTGACCTTCCGGTGCGAGCCATATGCCAACGCTATCGCAGGCGATGCCTTTTGGGTCTCGATCGATTCTGATGACGGTTCGCGCTGCGCTCTTGCCACTGTATCGCGGCTGGTGTGCGCCGAACCGATTCTGGCGCAGACTCGATTGAAGCCCATCGGCTGCGATGAGGACGTCGCCGGCGCCGACGACCTGTCCGCCGCTCTTGGCAAGGACTTCGTCGGGGTAGGTTTCGGCCTCTTCGATCTCGATGCCGTGCTTCAATTCAATTAGCGGGTGGGCGGCAACGGCGTCGCTCAAGGCATTGTGCAAGTCGGCACGGTGGGCAACCCAATACGGCGAGCCGTGGCGCTGGGCAAGCCAATCTCCAAGAGGAAGTTGCGCAACCTGTTCGCCGGTCGGGCCGTCATGGACTTGCAATGCTTTTGGGGTGGTCACATCGGGTTTAAGGCGGTCGGCGATCCCCAATAGCTGGAGAATGCGCGTGCCGTTGGGACCGATCTGGATGCCGGCGCCGTCTTCATTGGGATGCTGGCGTTTCTCGAAAACGCGGACCTCCGCGCCGATGCGCGCCAACGCCAGTGCCGCCGCGAGGCCGCCAATGCCGCCTCCAGCAATCAAAACTCGCAACGGATTAGGCTTTGTTGCGACCTTGGGATTGGTGGTCTGCAAGATTTTCCAAACGACGCGCTAAACTCAGCTTGCCGCTTCCTCTTCGAGTTTGACGACGGCGCCCTTTGGATCACTCTCGTCTGCCGAGAGACGGTCGTCATACACGTAGAGCGTCGAGCAATAGGGGCACAGAATCTGGTCGTCGGCGCCCATGTCGAGGTAGATGTGGGGATGATCGTATGGAGCGCGGGCCCCCATACATTGGAATTCCTTGACGCCGATGGAGATCTTCTCGGCGCCATCGTCGTTGGCCAAATGGGGAGTTTTGGTCGCAGCCATAATGCTCTCTTGGATGCTTAAAGTTTTCCGGGCAACGATAGCGGGCGCGGACGGGAAATGGTAGTGGCGGAACTCATCATACCGCGCGACATTTCCGTCGATAATGCTCTAAGGACCAGCCAAAATGCAGACTTTCGACTCCGATGGCATTGAGATCGCTTACATCAATGAGGCACCAGTCGGCCAAGCAAGAGAGCTTCCGATCCTGCTCATCCATGGTTTTGCATCACACATCGGAATGAACTGGATTTCACCAGGGTGGGTCTCCACGCTGACGGAAGCTGGGTATCGCGTTGTTGCTTTAGACAATCGCGGGCATGGGAAAAGCGAGAAGCTGCATGACACAACGGCCTACGGTGGGCCGTTGATGGCCGAAGATGCTCGGCGCTTTCTGGATCATCTCGGCATCGAGGCCGCGCACGTCATGGGTTATTCCATGGGCGCCCGCATCACGGCTTTCCTGGCACTCAAGCATCCAGCCCGCGTGCACTCAGCGGTGTTCGGCGGTCTGGGCATCAATATGGTGCGTGGCATGGCCGGCACCGGGCCGATCGCCCATGCCTTGGAGGCGCCGAGCATCGAGGATGTCGTCAATCCGACGGCGCGAACATTTCGGGCGTTTGCGGAACAGACTAACAGCGACCTCAAGGCGCTGGCAGCCTGTATTCGTTCATCCCGCGATCCCATCAGCCGCGATGACGTGGCGCGCCTTGCTTGTCCGGTGCTCGTGGCGGTGGGAAGCAAGGACGTGATCGCGGGCTCGCCTACGGCCTTAGCGGAACTGATTCCGACGGCAAAGGCTCTCGTCATTCCAGACCGCGAACACATGAAGGCGGTTGGCGACAAGGTGTTTAAGGATGGTGTGCTGGATTTTCTGGAGCGAGCGTGAGCTTTTGCGTTAGCGCTCATGCGCAAGACGCCCGCGTTTATGCGCGAAAGCCCCGCCAAGGCCATCAGGGTCGCTGCAAAAGACAATCGCGGGGGTTGTCATCAGCAAACCGATTGCAAACAAGCGGGGCTCTACGCGAACTCAACTCGTACTCTGGCGAGGTCAGCATCGCTGTCTGCGGGCTTGATCGCGCTGCACCGATTACTACGCAGTTCTTAAAACCAACGCTCCCGGTGCCTGGCGGACGCAATACCTATTCCACAAGCTACGCATTCAACCGCACGGCTAAGCTTCCCTAGCGACCTTTATGTAACACATCCTCCCCTCGAAGTCGCCGGCTTAGTGATTCGCTCCGGCCTTCCTGTGGAAAAATCAACCCCGTGGAGGGCGGAATTCGTAATTTTTTTCGAATTTGCAATGCGTGCCCAATTTCAGTGCAGGGAATAGATCTCTATTCAGATTATTTCTAGTCTCCGTTAAGCGTCATACACCAAGATCGCGCCTCACAAGCGCCTAGGCTCCCGGGCATGATTGACCTTCGAAAGGACGCGCCCTTGCTGGCTGGGCGTGTGTTCATTTGCGTTCGAATAAACCCCTCCAACAAGGGGCATTTTTTACCGGTACGTTCACCTTGTTTTCAGATGCGCCGGCATATGGTTACCGCATGTTCAAAAGTCCGGTGTTTTCGTTGCGTAATGTTGTGCTGGTTGGTGCTGCTCTTGCGGCGGCAAGTTGCGCCAGCAATCCTTCCGCTTTTGTTGGACAGAAGGCCACGTGGCGCGACACGAGCGAGCGCGCATGCCTAACTTCTGGCGGACTCCGTCAAAGTCGGTTTGTAAAGCCCGTCTCGCAGCTTGGCGGTCCTGCTGTGTGCGGCGCCTTACGCCCGTTCAAGATGCTGGCGGCCGACTATGGCCGTGTCACCCTGCGGCCGGCGGCAGTCCTGCGCTGTCCCATGGTTACCTCTGTGGACGATTGGGTGCGCGAGTCGGTTGCTTCTGCGGCAGCACGCCATCTCGGTTCCCCGGTCGTCGAAATGAAGGTCGCGGCGTCCTATTCGTGCCGGACGCGTAACGGTATTGCCGGTGGCAAACTATCCGAGCACGGCCTTGCCAATGCGCTGGATGTTTCAGCGTTCATTCTGGCGGACGGGCGTAAGATCACGGTCAAGCGCGGCTGGCGGGGTGCTTCATCGGAGCAGGCTTTTTTGCGGGCGGTGCATCGCAGTGCTTGCAAGCGGTTCACAACGGTGCTCGGGCCGAATGCCGACCGCTACCATCACGATCATTTCCATGTCGATCTAGCCCGTCACAACAAGGCGGGCACCTACCGGGTTTGCCGATGAAGGAAGTGGCTCGTGCCATTCGGGCAGCGCTGGGCTAAAACCACCCGATGAACTGGCACAAAGATCGTCAAAGTGGACGTAAAGGCTACCACCACGGGAACCTTCGCGAAGCCTTAATCGATGCGGCGCTGAAGCTGATTGGCGAAAAGGGCCCCGGAGGCCTGACATTCGCGGACGCGGCTCGTGCAGCCGGGGTCAGCGGGGCGGCACCTTACCGGCATTTCCGCGACCGGGATGCGTTGATGGCGGACGTCGCCCTGCGCGGCTATGAGGCGTTTGCGCAAAAACTTTCCGAAGCATGGAATGATGGCCGACCCGATCCCTTTACGGGTCTTGATAATTTGGGTAAGGCCTATCTTGGCTTCGCCAGAAACGAACCCTCTTTATTCGCAGCAATGTTTGAATCGGGATTGGTTCTTTCAGAGCACCCCAAAACGGCTGCCGCGGCAGACCGTTCGTTTGAGGTGTTGCGATCGGCGTGCGAAGCCTTAGCGGTGACCAAGGCCGAGGGGCAGCGGCCGCCAGCTTTGATGATGGCGCTGCACATTTGGTCGCTCAGCCACGGCATTGCCGCTTTGTTTGGGCGTGGTGACGCAACGCGTCGTGCGATCCCGATGCCGGCGGAGGACCTTCTGGAGGCTGCCGTACTGGTTTACCTCGACGGGCTTGGCATTACCCGCGTGTGACGTTCGGATCGATTGCGGGCCGATGCCTATTGTTTACCTAAATTGTCGGGTTTTAGCTTTGAGGCGGGCGGTAAAACGCAGTAAGACAGACTATGTCCTGGAATGAGCTCATAACCCGGTTCGGATTTGGACAGGGCGGCGGCCTTCGCAAGCAGGCTTCGAGCCTGTCGAGCTGGCTTAATCCGTTTAGTTGGCTGCAGCCGAAGCCGCCAAGCAAGCAACTCGCCTTCACGATAGCGTTTGTCGGTCTCGCCGCGAAGATGGCGAAAGCCGACGGAGTGGCCGTGGAAGTTGAGACGCAGGCGTTCGAGCGGTGTTTTTATGTGCCGCCGGAAGAGCGTGCCAATGTCGATAGGGTCTATCGGTTGGCCGCGCAGGATGTTGCCGGTTACGAGATTTACGCCGAGCGGATCGCCAAACTGCTGGCCGACGAACCGGCGTTACTGAAGGATGTCTTCGAGTGCCTTTTCAATATTGCTGCGGCCGACGGCGTTTTGCATGCAGCCGAAGAGGCGTTCCTGCGCACGGTTGCCGAGAGATTCGGCTTTGACGAAACGGATTACCGGCGGGTGCGTTCGGTATTCGTGCACGACCCAACAAGCCCTTATGAGATTCTTGGTGTGTCGCCAGATGTCAGCGATGCGGACCTGAGAGCGCGCCGCATGGAACTTGTTCGGCAAAACCACCCTGACCGACTGGCTGCCGAAGGGGTGCCGGAGGAATTTCTCGTCCTTGCCGATCGCAAGCTGGCGGCGATCAACGTGGCGTACGATGCCATTTTGAAAGAGCGGGGGCGGCAGCCACGGGAGAAAGCAAGTGGTTGAAAATTGTTGCGAGGGCGAGCCGGAGAACGGCCAGCCTGTGGAACTTCGCGTGCCTGATAGTCCGCTGGTCAGCCGGATTCAGGCGGCGTCCAACTTTGAACCGAGGCGAAACGGTCTCAGGCCAACGATCCTGCTGATGCATTATACGGGTATGCCGTTGTGTGAAAAGGCGATCGACTGGCTGTCGCGACCAGAAAGCAAGGTCTCGTGCCATTACGTCATCGATACAGAAGGCAGCGTAACGCAGATGGTCAGCGAGGAGCTCCGAGCTTGGCATGCTGGCGTTTCGGTGTGGTGCGGCGAGCGGGACATCAATTCCGCCTCGATCGGAATCGAAATCCATAACCCGGGTCATGGTGACGACTATCACGATTTCCCCGACCGGCAGATGCAGGCGACAACGGAGTTATCGCGGGAGATCATCGGGCGCTGGGGGATTGCCGCGGAGAAGGTTCTTGGACATTCGGACGTGTCGCCGGGACGGAAGATCGATCCCGGCGAGAAGTTTGACTGGGCCGGATTGGCGGCCGCCGGAGTTGGTCGTTGGGTCGAGCCGGAGCCAATTGGTCCGCTAATTGGAACGCACTCACGTCAGGCTGATGCCGACGAAATCTCCGATGTGCAGCGGTTGCTGACCCGTTACGGATATGGTGTCGAGGCCAACGGCCGGCTCGATGCGGACTGCCGCGAGGTGATCTCGGCGTTCCAACGGCATTTCCGCCCGCAGCGTGTGGATGGTGTGATCGATGCTTCTACTGCCGCGACCCTGCGGCGGCTGATCGAAGCAAGCGATCTTCCATTGACGTCCTAGCGCCCGTTCACGTTGGTGCGGCGAGGCTGTCCATACAGGATCGACGCGATCTCAAGCGAACGGGTTTGGATTGGCGGTCGTAGGCATTGCTGGCTTTCGGGTCTACTTGACGAATAGCTCTCCGCACGCCTTATAGGAGATACACCAGTCGGCCGGACGGTTGCTGTCGGTGGGACGGCTTTATGGCACAGTCCCGTTGATAGAGGAAAGTCCGGGCTCCAGGGAAACACGGTGGCGGCTAACGGCCGCCGGGGGCAACCCCAGGGAAAGTGCCACAGAAAGCAAACCGCCCGCAGTGCGGGTAAGGGTGAAAGGGTGCGGTAAGAGCGCACCGCGCGGCTGGTAACAGCCGTGGTCCAAGGTAAACCCCACCGGGAGCAAGACCGAATAGGGGTGGCCGGATGCGCGGATCGTCGATCTGCGGCATCGAGCCTGTTTCCAGGTGAGCCACCCGGGTTGGTTGCTTGAGGCGTTCAGCAATGAGCGTCCCAGATGAATGACCGTCGCGGAAGGGTTTATATCCTTCCAAACAGAACCCGGCTTACAGGCCGGCTGGTGTCCTTGCTTTTCATAACTCCGCCATGCTGCTGACCATTGCCGTTTCCGGATATCGCTCACTCAGAGAGCTGATCCTGCCGTTGGACCGGTTGAACGTGGTGACCGGTCCGAACGGTAGCGGTAAGTCGAGCCTTTATCGGTCGATCCGGCTGTTGGCCTCGGCCGCGCAAGGGCGGATCATCGGATCGTTAGCTAATGAAGGCGGATTGAGTTCGACTCTTTGGGCGGGCCCTGAAGCATTCTCCAGGGGTATGAAGAGCGGCGATGTGCCGGTGCAAGGGACCGTCCGCCGCGATCGGGTCAGCCTGAAGCTGGGATTTGCCTCCGAGGATTTCGGTTACGCCATCGATCTTGGATTACCGGTGCCAGGACGTTCGCAGTTCAATCGCGATCCGGAAATCAAGACCGAGACTGTTTGGGCGGGCGAGCGGATCCGGCGCAGCAACGTGTTGGCGGAGCGCAAGGGGCCGGTCGTTACGGTGACCGGCGAAAAGGGGGGCCGTGACGTCATCCTTTCGGGCTTGCCGCCTTACGATAGCATGATGACGCATGCCACCGATTCGCGCGGTGCTCCCGAGATCCTGGAGTTGCGGGAGCGGATGCGAGGCTGGAGGTTTTACGATCATTTCCGCACCGGTGCCGAGGCTCCGGCGCGGCGCCGGCAGGTTGGGACGCAAACGCGGTTGCTGGCATCCGATGGCGCGGACGTGGGGGCGGCTCTTCAGACGATCCGGGAGATCGGAGATGTTGCCGCGCTCGATTCGGCTGTTGCGGATGCGTTTCCCGGCTGCTCGCTCGACATATCGGTGAGCGACGGCTTGTTTGAAGTGGAAATGCATCAGCATGGCCTGCTGCGGCCGTTCCGGGCTGGAGAGTTATCTGATGGCACATTGCGCTATCTGTTGCTGGCGGCGGCGCTGCTGTCACCACGGCCACCGTCGCTGATGGTTCTGAACGAGCCGGAGACGAGCCTGCATCCGGATCTGCTGAAACCGCTGGCGCGACTGGTGGCGCAAGCCGCCGAGAGGTCGCAAGTCATTGTCGTTTCGCATGCGCGGGTGCTGGTTGAGGAACTGGCGAAACAACCGCATGCGCGTGTGTTGGCTTTGCATAAGGAACTCGGCGAGACGATCGTCGAAGACGTTGAAGCGCCCGGTTGGAGCTGGCCGAAGCGGTAGTTCCAAACAACTCATGCGGGTTCGCGTTCGCGGTATGGCTCCAGCACTTCGACCGGTGGATAGAGCACGTCCATCGGGACTGAGCGGCCGGTGTCCTGGACAATACGGCTGTGATGGCGCTTCAGCGCCCGCAGATGCGGTACGCCGCACGAATGCGCAATGGTTCCGACGCCTGTGCGGATGCCGTTGACGAAGTTGGCGACGCGTGCCGCCTTGTCTTCAGGATCGAGCCCGCGCTGCAAGCGCCTGTCGTGGGTCGTGACGCCGGTTGGACAAGTATTTTTGTTGCACTTCATCGCTTGAATGCAGCCAAGCGCGAACATGAAGCCGCGCGCTGAGACGACAACGTCGGCGCCAGCGCAATAGGCCCAGGCGACCTCGGCTGGTGTAATGAGCTTGCCTGATGCGATCACCCGGATGCGCCGCTTCAGCCCGTAACGGGTCAGAATGTCGACCACCATCGGCAGCGCTTCGCGCAACGGCAATCCGACATGATCCATCAATGCCATGGGTGCGGCGCCGGTGCCTCCGTCACCACCATCAATGGTGATGAAATCCGGTGCGCAGTCTTGCCCGCGCCGATGGATCTCCTCGCACATCATCTCCAACCAACCGTAAGCGCCGATGACGGTCTTGAAGCCGGTTGGTTTGCCTGTGATATCGCGGATCATCTGGATGTAGTCGACAAGCTGTCCGACGCTATCGATCTCGGGATGCCGATTGGGTGAAATCGATGGCTCGGCGGCCGGTATGCCGCGGATCTGGGCGATCTCGGGAGTGACCTTTGCCGCTGGTAGAATGCCGCCTTTACCGGGTTTGGCGCCCTGGCTCATTTTCAACTCGAACATCTTGACCTGCGGCTTGTCGGCAATCTCGCGCAGCTTAACTGGATCAAGCCGGCCATCGGGCGCGCGGACACCGTATTTCGCCGTGCCGATCTGGAAGACGACATCGCAATTGCCCTCCAGGTGCCAGGGCGACAGAGCGCCTTCGCCGGTGTTCAACCAGCAGTTGGCCATCGCCGCTCCCTTGGAGAGGGCGCGCACGGCCGGCTTGGACAAGGCGCCGTAGCTCATGCCTGAGATGTTGATGATCGATTGTGGTTCATAGGGGTTTTGACATCCCTTGCCGATGACCACATTAGGGGCTGGCGAGGCGTCCTGGTCGAGCGTCGGGAATGGGCAGTTGACGAATATAGCCGTGCCAACCGGCGTCAGGTTTTGCGTCGAACCGAAGGCAACGGTGTTGTCGACACCTTGCGAGGAGCGGTAGACCCAGTCCCGCTGGGCGCGGTTGAACGGCATTTCCTCGCGGTCCATGGCGAAGAAGTATTGGCGAAAGAATTCGCCGAGCGTCGAGAAGATGTACCGAAACCGCCCGATTACAGGGGAATTACGCCGTATCGCGTCCTTGGTCTGGCTGATGTCGATGAAGAACAGGACAATAAACAGCAGGACGAGAATACCCATCGCGAAGACGAATATTGATGCCAGGACACTCAGCCCTTGCATGGTGAACAGACTGAGCCAACTGTTCGACATTGGGTTTCTCTCTCGATCGTGTAGGAGGCGGGTGAGTGTGAGTGTTCGCGGATAGCCGAATATGCCGCGCACGGGCAAATCAATTGGACCTGAGCTGCTCGTGAAGTCCAATCTGCGGTGCCCTGTGGACCCGCGACAACGGCTGATTGCCGCCACGTAAAGCCTGGTATACTGGCCCGATGACAGCGACTCGCAAGAAATGCGCGGTAAGCCCGGAAGCTCCGGAACTGCCGTTCGATGAACATGTGCCTTTTGAGCCTGAGCCCGAGTCTGGGCCAGATGAGGATATTCCTTTCGACCTGCCGCACAACAATGCGGCTGGCCGGCCGACGCCGGCTGCCGCGGCGGCGGGCTTTGAAGAAGCTCCGTTTCCCGTTGATGAATCGGAATCTACCGAGGTTTCACCAGAGCCCGCACCACCGGCGGATGATTGGCCGTACGGAGATGAGCCACCGCCGGCCGCACCACCCGCATCTGCCGGCTCGATCTCGGAACGCGCTCTACGCGCCCGCGCCAGCTCGCCCGTTGCCGCGTCGACAAGCTACCTCGATAATCTCAATCCTGAGCAACGCCAGGCCGTTGAAACTATAGAAGGCCCGGTGCTTGTGCTGGCGGGGGCTGGAACGGGCAAGACGCGGGTTCTAACGACCCGCATCGCCCACATTTTGGCGACTGCCCGTGCCTATCCCTCGCAGATCCTCGCGGTGACGTTCACCAATAAAGCGGCCCGCGAGATGAAGGAACGCGTTGAAGGTTACGTCGGAGATAGCGTCGAGGGTATGCCGTGGCTTGGCACGTTCCATTCCATCGGTGTCAAGATTTTGCGCCGGCATGCTGAGCTCGTCGGGCTGAAGCATGGATTCACGATCCTTGACGTCGACGACCAGCTGCGGCTGATGAAACAAGTTATCGAGGCGGAAGGTCTCGACAAAGACCGCTGGCCCGCGCGTCAGCTCGCCGGTCTCATCGATAGCTGGAAAAACCGGGGCCTCACCCCCGACAAGGTACCGCACAACGAGGCCGGTGGATTTGCCGCCGGAAAAGGCCGCGACCTGTATACCGCTTATCAGCGCCGCCTGAAGGAACTCAACGCTTGCGATTTTGGCGACCTGCTGTTGGAGAGCCTACGCCTGTTCTTGGAGAATCCGGATGTCCTGGCGCAGTACCATCAGCGCTTCCGCTACATCCTCGTTGACGAGTACCAGGATACCAACGTGGCTCAGTACTTGTGGCTGAGGTTGCTTACCGGGAATCGTGACAGCGGAGGCGGCCCAACCAATATCTGTTGCGTTGGCGACGACGACCAGTCGATCTACGGCTGGCGCGGTGCGGAGGTTGACAACATCCTGCGCTTTGAAACGGACTTTCCCGGTGCCACCGTTATCCGTCTGGAGCGCAATTACCGGTCGACGGGCCACATACTCGCGGCAGCTTCGTACCTCATTGCCTCCAACGAAGGTCGTCTAGGCAAGACACTTTTCACCGACGGCGAACTAGGTGAGCAGGTCACCGTCACCGGGCTTTGGGACGATGAGGAGGAAGCGCGTACGGTCGCAGATGATATCGAAGCGGCACAACGAAATGGCGAGCGCCTGAATGAGATCGCAATTCTGGTGCGCGCGTCGTTCCAGATGCGGGTTCTCGAAGACCGCTTCATCACAATGGGAATGCCCTATCGCGTGATCGGTGGTCCGCGCTTTTACGAGCGCGCGGAAATCAAAGACGCCATCGCCTATTTTGAATTGACGCTCAATCCCGATAACGATCTCAAGTTCGAGCGCATCGTCAATGTTCCGAAGCGTGGCATCGGCGATACCTCGGTACGGCGTATTCGCGACCTCTCCCGCACCCGCGACGTGTCAATGTTCACGGCCGCCCGGATGATCATCGAGATAGAAGAGATCGCCGGCAAGGCGCGCCGTTCGTTGGCGGGTCTCATCGCGCACTTCGAGCGCTGGCGTGAGCGGTTGCCGCAGATCCAACACACCGAGCTTGCTGAACTCATCCTCGATGAGTCGGGCTACACCGCGATGTGGCAGAACGATAAAAGCCCGCAGGCGCAGTCACGGCTGGAAAACCTGAAAGAACTTGTCCGCTTTATGCATCAGTTCGAGACGATGGCCGGGTTCCTGGAGCACGTCTCGCTGGTCATGGACGTAGACCAGGCCAACGATGGCGACCGCGTCTCAATCATGACGCTGCACGCCGCCAAGGGCCTGGAGTTCGACACGGTGTTCTTGACCGGCTGGGAAGAAGGTTTGTTTCCCAGCCAACGGACGCTTGATGAAAGCGGTAAGGCCGGCCTCGAAGAAGAACGCCGCCTTGCTTATGTTGGCCTGACGCGAGCCAAGAAGAGCGCCCGTGTGTCGTTCACCCAGAACCGGCGCACCCGCGGGCTCTACCAGTCGGCGGTGCCATCGCGGTTCGTCGATGAACTGCCCGAAGCGCATGTCACGGTGAAGGAAGCGTCAAGCCCATTCAGCGGCGGCTACAAGAATTTCGCCAGCACTAGCCGCTTCGGTAATCCTTACGGTCAGAGCCGTTTTGACCGGGACTCGGCGGAGACCGAATGGCGGGAGCGTTCCAGCTATGAGACGCCGGGTTGGAAGCGGGCTCAACGCTGGCAGGATCAGACACGCGCCGAATTCGATGCGAAAGCGAAAAAACGGGGGCCGCGCGGGCCGAGTGGGCCACAAACCATCGAAGGTGAGCTGGTTGCCTCTTCCACGGTCGTGACGGACTTCGTTACCGGTGAACGCATCTTTCATCAAAAGTTCGGTTATGGCCGCATCATCGAAGTCGACGGTAACAAGCTGACCATCGACTTCGAAAAGGCCGGACAGAAACGCGTCGCGGCGGATTTCGTTGAGCGGCATTAGGGACGTGGGAGGCTGAAGCGGCGCAGATAGATTGTCAAAGTGGCGATGCCGCGCCGGCCCGGAGATCTACGCCTACGAAGGCGGCGGTCCCAAGACCAAGGCGGCATTGAAGCCTCCCAGTGCAAACGAATTCGACATCACGTATTTCAAGTCCTTTGGCCGGCCAACATTTGGCACGTAGTCGAGGTCGCAGTTGGGGTCCTGAACATCAAGCCCAATCGTCGGTGGCATCCAGGCTTCGTTGATCGCTCTAACGCAGGCGATGGCCTCAATTGCCGAGGTGGCTCCGAGAGCATGACCGTGCATTGACTTTGTGGACGAAACACCAAGTTCGTTGGCGTGGTTGCCAAAAACGCTCTTGATGGCTTGGGTCTCGTTGACGTCGTTGACTTGGGTTGCGGTGCCATTTGCGTTGACATAGTCAATCGCGGACGGTTGCAGTCCGGCGTCATGCAGGGCAAAGCGCATGGTGGCAG
>Ga0209013_10001359_pt1 | contig 22549 bp, 19 predicted proteins | sample Cruoilmetagenom2_FD_187291 | JGI IMG/M metagenome (GOLD analysis project Ga0209013, IMG submission 187291) | Oil polluted marine microbial communities from Coal Oil Point, Santa Barbara, California, USA - Sample 2 (SPAdes) (version 2) | ecosystem: Environmental > Aquatic > Marine > Oil seeps ... | reverse complement strand
TACAAACGTGGTTTTCTCCTAGTAGTCGCCGGCGAGGTCGCGTTTTTGCTGCTCGCTCGCCAATGCGGCGTGATTCAAGATGTTGCGGGCCATCGATGAAGTGTGCTGTTCTGAGTGCGCCTTGTAGGCAGCCGCCCGCATGACCCAGACATCGGCATTCTCCGGGGCAGCCAGCGCGGCGAATTCGACAAGGTGGCAAGCGAGCCGGGCATCTCCGAGATCGAGGACCTCCTGGGTGCGAGCCAGAACGTTGTCGACCCCACCTGCGAGCTCGACCCACGCCGTGGCCTGCTGGGCGCGCGGCGCGGGGAGGAGATTGTCGGGTTCGCCTTCGTACCAACCGCCGTAGCGCCGCCACACATTGCGGATCAGGAACTGTGGGTGGTCGTAAACGGGCTGTAGGTAGGGCTTGTCTGCGAGGTGCGCCGGAAACTCGACCTCGTGGAGGCACGTCTCGAGATTCTTGCCCTCATTCATGATCGCCAGGGTCTGTGACTCGATGGACTCGAGCAACTCGGCTGTGTCGGTGAGCGCGGCGACAATTCGATCGGCGCCGAAGATCGGCAGGCCATGGCCCGACAGCATGATCTCGGGTCGACGCGCAGCCATTTCGCGCAGTGCCGTCGCCCAGTCGGACAAGTAACGCTGAACCTTCTGTGGGTTTCCGGCGTTGGGCACCGCCCAGATGAACAGATCGCCGGGATGCAGGACCTTGCGTTCGGGGACGTAGGTCCAGGTGGCGTCGTCTGTCTCGCCTCGTGCGTGATTGAGTTCGAACGTCATCGAGCCGCGCGTGAAGGTCAATTGTTTGGCGTACGTCACGTCTGGGTCCCGGTACTCGGTCATCCATTGCCATCCGGGCAGGTCGATCGCAAACTGGCGGCGGTTGATCGCCGTGTTCCACCCGGGTGTCTTTTCGTACCTACGAAAGTGTTCGGGCAGGTCCTCGTGTGCATATACGACAGGTCGCTCCCACCCCTTGTCGGCTGCCTCCGTATCGAACAGCGCGGTACCGAGCACGTGGTCGACGTGGTGATGTGAGTACACCGCGGCCGCGAGGGGCGCGTCCGGTCGCCAAGACCGGACGGTGTCGTAGACCGTGTCGCGATCGAAGGCGCCACCCGTATCGAGCATCACCAGGCCATCACCGGTGTCGAGGGCATTGACCGAAGCGATCGACTTGAGAGTCAAGATTCCATCTTCGATCTCCTCGCTGGCAGTCTCGCGAGTTCCGTCGTCGTGATGGACATGTACGGGTTGAACGGGGTGGTGCGCGTGGACCAGATCGCCTCGTCCGTTCCAGTGTTGTTCTGCCAATTCCCTGATCGAAGCCATTGCTCCTCCTCGACTATCAACTATGACAGCTCGGCACTATGACACCTCGACCAACCGGGCAGTCCGTTTCATTTCAGAACCAACTTGGTTCGGAATCAGAACCCACCTAGAGTGGCGCGATGGGTGAGGGGCTGACCGAAGACGAGCGACCTTGCTCGATCCAGCGCAGCCTCGATGTCCTCGGTGACCGGTGGACGATCTTGATCATGCGCGATGCGTTCCGTGGCATCAGGAGGTTCGACGAGTTCCGTCGCGACCTCGACATTGCCCGTCCCGTCCTCACGGATCGTCTCAATCGACTGGTCGACGCCGGGGTCCTGGTGAGGCGCCAGTATTGCGAACGGCCACCACGCTTCGAGTATCGGCTCACCCAGAAGGGCGCGGCGCTCTCGCCGACCCTCGTTGCCCTCATGCGGTGGGGTGACGATTGGTTGTCCGATGACGGCCCTCCGACGGTGCTGGTTCACGACACCTGCGGCCAACCGCTCGACCAGACATTCGTGTGTTGGCACTGCGACGAAACCTTCTCGCCGACCGAGATCGCAAGCCGGCCCGGAATTGCCACTCGCACCTGACAAACGATCGAATTCAGTTGGGAAGACCATGACAACGACCGAATCCGCGATCACCCTGTCCGAGCATCCGCTCCTGCGCGAACCACTCGATGCCTTGATGGCAAGAGCGTCCGGAGTGCGCGACTCGGCGTTCGGTACGCGAATCACGTACAGCCCGAAGGTGTTCATCCCCCTAACGCTGCTGTGCAGTGACTCGTGTGGCTACTGCACATTTGCCCAGCCGCCAGCGCGGGTCGAACGGCCATATCTCGACGCTGAAGCCGTACTGAAGATTGCCCGGCAGGGTGCGCGGCGCGGGTGCCACGAAGCGCTCTTCACGCTTGGGGAACGGCCGGAGGACCGTTATGAGGTGGCGGCCGATTGGCTCCGTGAGCGAGGTTATGACTCCACGGTTCACTACGTGGCCGCGATGGCAGAGTTGGTGCTCGAAGAGACCGGCTTGCTACCCCACGCCAATGCTGGGGCGCTCTCACCAACCGAGCTTGCCCTTCTTCGACCGGTGAGCGCGAGCCAGGGCATGATGATCGAGTCGGTCAACCCCGATCTCGAAGCGCACCGGAACGCGCCTGACAAGCTCCCGAGCCGTCGGCTCGCGACTCTTGACGCTGCTGGCGATCTCTCGATCCCGTTCACGACGGGCATCCTCATCGGTATCGGCGACAGCCGCGCCGATCAGCTCGCCGGCCTCGAAGCAATTGCAGCCAGCCACCGCCGCTACGGGCATGTGCAGGAGGTGATCGTCCAGAATTTCCTGCCGAAGGAACGCACGGTCATGAGGGGCGTGAAGCCCTGCCCTGACGACGACTACCTGTGGGCAATCGCCGCAGCTCGCCTGATCTTGCCGACGGACATTCATCTGCAGGCGCCACCCAACCTGTCGGATGACTTCGGCTCGCTGCTCGATGCTGGCATCGATGATTGGGGTGGTGTCTCACCGGTGACGGCTGACCATGTCAATCCCGAGCGCCCATGGCCCGACCTCGACCTGCTGAAGGAGGTCACCGAAGCCAGAGGGCGCGCTCTCGCACCGCGGCTCACCGTGTACCCGGAGTTCATCGCCGAGCGTGATCGCTGGATCGATGCCAATCTGCACTTCCCGGTGATGGATCGTGCTGACGCCGAATGGCTCGGTCGCGACGATCCGGGCCAGTTCTGGCCTGAGCAGACGACCGCTGCAGACACCGTCAGTGACGGTGCCGAGTTCGTTCTGGTGGGGCACCGTTCGACCGCCTGGTACTCGGGCGCCGACAACCCGCCGCCGGTCCTCGTTTCAGAAGGCTTCGCAGCGAAAGCGGGCGGGGCAGTCGTGGAGGTACTCGCTGGTATTGATGCGGGGCAGGAACCGGGCGTCGACGAATTGGTGACGTTGTTCGGCGCTCGAGGCAGCGAAGTCGCGGCGGTGGCAGCCGCCGCCGACGAGATGCGCCAACGCCTGGTTGGCGACACCCTCACTTGGGTTGCGAATAGAAACATCAACTACACGAACGTCTGCACGTTCAAGTGCAAGTTCTGCGGATTCTCGAAGGGCCCGTTGTCGCTCAATCTTCGAGGGAATCCGTATTTGCTCACCCTCGACGACATCGCCGACCTGGCTCGCGAGGGGTCGGATCATGGAGCGACGGAGGTGACGTTGCAGGGCGGTATTCACCCCGACTTCGACGGCGACTACTACATCGATGTCACGAAGGCGGTGAAGGATGCTGTGCCCGATGTGCACGTGCACGGCTTCACGGCGTTGGAAGTAACCGAGGGCGCCAAGCGACTCGGCGAAGACCTCGAGACATATCTGGGTCGACTGCGCGACGTAGGGCTGGCGTCGTTGCCGGGGACGGCAGCGGAGATACTCGATGATGAGATCAGAGCGCTGCTCTGCCCTGACAAGATCGACACTCAAGAATGGCTCGATGCGCACCGTGCGGCTCACAAGGTCGGTCTCCGGTCGAACGTGACGATCATGTTCGGCGCGGTCGAGATGCCTGTCCACTGGGCTCGTCACATGGTGCGAACCCGAGACCTTCAAAAGGAGACGGGCGGTTTCACTGAGTTTGTCGGCCTCCCGTTCGTGCACATGGCGTCACCGATCTATCTGCAACGTAAGGCTCGTCGCGGCCCAACATTTCGGGAGAATATTCTGATGCACTCCGTTGCGCGTCTGGCCTATGGCGAACTCATCCCGAACATTCAGGCGAGCTGGGTGAAGATCGGGCTCGACGGCGTCGCGCAGATGATGCGTTCGGGGTGCAACGACCTCGGCGGAACCCTGATCAACGAGAACATCAGTCGTGCCGCTGGTGCAAGCCATGGACAGGAGATGACGGCCGACCGGTTCATCGAATTCGCGGAGTCCCTCGGTCGGCCCATCGCGCAGCGCACCACGCTTTACGGTCGCGTGAGTTGAGATCGTCGTCTGCTTCTGGCAAGACTGCCACCATGAACGTCACAGATGCAGTGAATGCCCGCAAGTCCGTCCGCGCATTCCGATCCGACCCGGTAGACGACGCGACCATCGCGCGTTTGCTGACCACGGCATCACGCGCACCGTCCGGTGGAAATGTGCAGCCATGGCGGATTTTTGTCGTGAACGGTGAGTCGATGGCGCGATTCAGAGACAACTTGAAGACCCATTCTCCCGGGTCGCTCGCGTACGACATCTATCCGTCACCGCTCATCGAGCCATACCGCTCGTCCCGGTTCAAGGTCGGCGAAGACATGTACGCAACGCTCGATATTGCGCGCGAAGACAAGGCAGGGAGGATGGCGCAGTTCGCGAAGAACCTCGATTTCTTCGGCGCCCCGGCCGCGGTCTTCTGTTTCGTCGACCGCATCATGGGCCCGCCGCAGTGGTCTGATCTGGGCATGTTCCTGCAGACGTTCATGCTGCTCGCCCAGGAAGCGGGCCTCGATACCTGTGCCCAGGAAGCCTGGGCGGTCTATGAGCAAGTGGTCAGTGAGTTCGTCGGTGCTGGAGATGAGCTACGAATTTTCTGCGGCGTCGCTCTGGGTCACGCCGACACCGATGCCCCCATCAACTCCCTCACCACCGACCGCGAACCACTGGACGTGTTCGCCACCTTCGTTTGAAGCGCGGCCTCAACCCGAAATGTGCCTCAAACGTCCCGCTCAGCGTGACGTTTGAGGCACATTTCGGGTTGTTTGGCTATTCGGGAGTGACGTAGGCGGCGGTAAGACCGCCATCGACGTGCAGGTTCGTACCTGTCACAAACGACGAGTCGTCGGATGCGAGGAAGAGCGCGGCGTTGGCGATTTCCGAGGACTCACCGAAGCGACCCATCGGGATATGTACGAGTCGTCGCTGCCGCTTGTCTTCGGTATCGAGGAACTTCATCAACAAATCAGTGTGCAACGGTCCAGGCGACACAGCGTTGACGCGGATTCCCTCGCGCGCGTGCAGTACCGCGAGCTCACGGGTGAGCGACAGAACGGCTCCCTTCGAGGCCGTATACGCGATCTGAGGTGTTGCGGCACCGACCGAAGCTACGAACGACGCGGTGTTGATGATCGACCCGCCTCCGGCTCGTCGTAGTGCTGGAATGCCGAACTTGCACCCAAGCAGTACCCCCTTCACATTGATGGCCAGCGTTGCGTCGATCGTCGACTCCTCGGTGGAGACAGCGTCGTCGTCGCTCGACAGCATCACGCCGGCGTTGTTGAACAGAATGTTGAGCTTCCCGAAGGCTTGCTCGGCCTCATCGACCATCGCGGATACTCCGGACGATTGGGTGACGTCGACGTGAACAGCGGTCGCCTTGCCGCCGGCAGCGACGATCAGATCGACGGTTTCCTGGTTGCCGGCATCGTCAATGTCAGCCGCCACGATGCTGGCGCCTTCGGCTGCAAACCTCAAACAAGTGGCGCGGCCGACACCCCCGGCCGCTCCGGTGACCGCGGCAACCTTGCCGTCGAGCCGCATTCCTTGCTCCCTTCATTTCTTGCTTCATAGTCGTGGTGCAACGAAACTGCAACGCATGATCACGCGTTGCAGTTTCTGGTTCAGATTCGTTCGAAATAGCGCTCGCGTTCCCAGTCGGTGACGATGCTGTTGAAGCTGTCGACCTCGACGCGGAAGAACTTCGCATAGTGCTCCGCTACGTCGTCGCCGAGAGCATCGTGCACGGCATCGCTGGCTCTGAACAGGTCGGTCGCCTGCTCGAGCGTGTACGGCACTCGCGGCAGGTCGCTTGCCGCGTAGACGTCACCATCGAACATGGTCGGCGGCTCGATCTGCTCCTCGATGCCCCGCAATCCGCTTGCCAACGCGGCGGTGTAGGCGAGATATGGGTTGCAGTCGGCACCGGGAATTCGGTTCTCGATCCGCAGGCTCGGGCCTTCACCGACTACACGAAATCCGGCGGTGCGGTTGTCCTGCGACCAGGCGATTCGAGTCGGGGCCCATGAACCGTCGGTGTAGCGTTTGTAGGAGTTGACAGTCGGCGCATAGAAGACCATGAAGTCAGGCACGAACTTCATCCAGCCACCAAGGAACCAGCGGAATAGGTCGCTCCGATCGCCGCCGGTGTCGAACACGTTGGCCTGTGCATCAGCGTCCCACAAGCTGAGGTGGATGTGATTGCTGCTTCCGGCTTCCCCGGTGGTGGGCTTGGCCATGAACGTGACGCTGACTCCGAGCGATTCGGCGAGCTCCTTCATGGCGTGCTTCATCACGGTGTGGCGATCGGCCATCTCGAGCACATCGGCGTAGCGGATGTTCAATTCGTGCTGTCCCCGCCCCCATTCGCCCTTCGAACTCTCGACCGGAATGCCGCTTGCGGTGAGTGCTCGGCGCGCGGCGCCGATGTAACCCTCGACTCGCGCCCCCTGCAGGAGGTGATAGTCCTCGATGTACCACCCGGCGGGTTCGAGGTCGGCGTATCCCTTGCGGTTGGCATCTCTGTAGGAGTCTTCGAACAGGAAGAACTCCAGCTCGGAGGCAGCCATGACCGTGTAGCCACTGTCAGTTGCGCGATCGATCTGGCGGCGCAGCATCGACCTCGGGGCGATGCTGACAGGATCATCCGCAGCGTCATGAACGACGTCGCAGAGGACCAGTGCGGTCTTCTCGGCCCAGCCGGCCACCGTGAGAGTCGAGAAGTCGGGCACGAGGCGGAAGTCGCCGTAGCCGAGTTCCCAGCTCGCGTACTCGTAGCCCGGAACCGGTTCCATCTCCATATCGACAGTTAGCAAATAGTTGCAGGCATGTGTGCCGTGGGCCAGCGCATCATCGACGAAGAAGCTTGCATCGAGCCTCTTGCCCATGAGCCGGCCGTAAGCGTCAGTGAACCCAACCATCACCGTGTCGATCTGATCGGCGTCGACCCCGGCCGCGAGTTCCTCTGGCGTCACTATTGATCACTCCATGCTGCGAGCGCCGACGATCAATCCGTCGATCCATTTTCGGGAGAGTAGTCGTGGGCCGAGGCCAAGACCACGCTGGTGTCTCCGATCTGTCGCTCTCAGCCCTCGGAAGCGACGGTGAGCACGGCACCCGCATGTGTCGCCGCCTCTTCTGGAGTCAGCGATGCGCCAAGTTCGACTATGAAGGCCACTCCGTCATGCGGAGATAGCTCGTTGCGTGCCCAGGTGGCGGCGATCCCGGTGTAGGTGCCGCCAGTGATCTGGCCCATCGGTAACCCGGAGAGTTCCGCGTACCGTGCACGGATTCGGCCCTCGCGTCCACTCGCGGGATTGACCACAAAGAGATCCTGGTGATACCAGATCGCGATGTCTGGTTGAAGCTGGCTGATGAAGTTCACCAGTGCCTGAGTCTCAGGTTCGCTGGCCGGCCCGATGCCTGCGTACTGGCTGTTTCCGGGCTCACCGATGGGGCCCCACTTGTACGGGAAGTTCCTATTGAGGTCAACTGAATTGCCGTTGTGGCGGACATGGTTCGCCTGACCGTCAGGGTTCATCGACTCGACGAGCCAGAGCTCGACTCCCTCGGGCGCAGGCTCCGACCGGAGCTCGTCGATGATCGCTACACCGTCGTCTTCGTCGCCGTGGATGACGCCGATCACCAGCACTCGTCGACCACCGGGAGCTCCGAGCCGTTCTGCGAAGATCGGTCGTCCTTCGACGGAAAATCCGAGCCCGACAAAATCGCTTTGCAGATCGAGCGGCCCGGGTACCGCGGGTGCGGGCGGCAGAGAGGTGCTGCTGGTGGTGCTTCTGTTGAGGGTGCTCGTTGTGGAAGCACTTGTCGAAGTGCTCGTGCTGGCAATGGCGGTCGTCGACGGTGTCTTGATCGACGTGGTGCTCGTGGTTGTCGCTGCAGCAGTCGATTCGGCAATCGATGGTTCAGTTGTGGGCGCGGCAGTCGGCGACTGACCTTCAATTGCATGGGCATCAACCGAATCGGCATCCAATGAGTTCGCATCGTTTCCGGAACACGACGCGACAATCAACGCGGCGATCAGGGGGAGCACCAGAGACCGCACGCACCGAAGATATCTCACAGTTGCTTGATCGGGGGTGTCACCTGACATCGTGTCGCGATGGCAATCGACTTCTCGCTCACTCCTGAACTCGAAGACATCCGGCTACAGATACGGACATTCGTCGACGACGTCATCAAGCCTGAGGAAGAGCGGATCGAGGGCAAGGGAGACCAGTACGGCACCGCCGAACCCCTCTCGGGTCGTGAGAGGATCGAGGCGCTCATCGGGCTGCGCAAGGAGGCATTCAAGGCTGGAATTTGGCTGCCGCACATGCCCGAAGAATGGGGAGGGATGGGTCTCGGCCACGTTGAGCTCGCCATGATTCAGGCCGAAGCCGCGAAGTCGTACTACGGGCCGTGGGTGTTCAACTGCCAGGCTCCCGACGAAGGCAACATGCATACGCTGCTCCACTGGGCGACCGACGAGCAGAAGGAGAAGTATCTCAAGCCTCTCTGTGAAGGCAAGGCGTCATCGTGCTTTGCGATGACCGAGCCCGAGGTTGCCGGGTCTGACCCGACATTGATTCGAACCCGTGCCTACCAAGACGGGGACGAATGGGTGATCAATGGCCATAAGTGGTTCATCTCAAATGCCCGCCGGGCGCAGTTCGCGATCCTCGTGTGCCGAACCGAAGACGACCCGGATCTTCCACAGGCGGCCAACACAGCCTTCATCATCGACCTCCCTCAAGACGGGTGGAACGACGTTCGAGAGATCGAGACCATGCACGGCGGAACCGGCCACAGTGAGATCGTCATCGAGGACCTGCGCGTGCACAACGATCAGATGCTCGGTGGCCGCGGCCAGGGACACTTGCTCGGTCAGTACCGGCTCGGCCCAGCCCGGCTGGCGCACTGCATGCGCTGGATCGCGCAGGCGGAGATGGCGCTCGACATGATGGTCGATCGCTCCCTCAACCGGTTTGCGCATGGCTCACTCCTGGCCGAGAAACAAGGCATCCAGTGGATGATCGCGGACTCGTCGATGGAGCTGTATCAAGCCAAACTGATGGTGTTGCACGCTGCCTACAAGATCGATCGGCAGGAGGATTTCAAGGCTGAGGTCTCCATGGCCAAACACTTTGTGGCGAACATGCTCGGTCGCGTGATCGATCGTTCGATCCAGGTGCACGGAGCCCTCGGCTACTCGACCGACACGCCGTTGGCGCACATGTACCAGCATGCGCGCTGGGCCCGATTCGCCGATGGTGCCGACGAGGTCCACCAGATGCGTATCGCACAGCGAACGATCGCGGCCTACACCGACGACGGCAGCACCCGTAGGGCCACCGGCAACCTCCCAATCTGAGCGATGAGCTTCGGCGCGACCTGTCCGCGCGCAAGCTCATCGGAGGAGCAGGTGGGCTCGTTGCCATGAGCTTCAGCGCGACCTGTGCGCGCGCAAGCTCATCGCAGGGGGTGGGTCAGGTTGTACCGACCATTTCGCCGATGGCGTAGGTGATGGAACAGGCGACGAGCACGATCGCCACCTGGCGAATCACGGATTTAGGGATCGACCGTTCGGCGAAAACGCCAAGTGCGGCCCCGACAATCGCTGCGGCGACCACACCGATGACGACAGAGATCGCAGCCGGCGCGAATCCGGACGCGTCACCCAACCAGGGGATGACCGGGAGCAGGGCACCGAATGCAAAACACAGCAGCGAGACTGCCGCCGCCTTGAAAGCTGACGGCGGATCGCTGGGGTCGATTCCCATCTCTTCTCGGGCATGGACGACAAGGGCGGTTTCGGGCTGGGCCATCACATCCTCAGCCGCTGCGCGTGCTGTTTCTGGTGAGATCCCGTGGCCCTCGTACATGGAGGCAAGTTCGGCGGTCTCGGCCTTAGCATTGCGGTGAAGTTCGTGCCACTCGATGGCGACCTCGCGTTCTATCAATTCGTTCTGCGCGGAGATGCTGATCCATTCGCCAGCGGCCATGGAGATCGCCCCGGCCACGGCACCGGCTAGCCCGGCAAGGAGCACCACCGAGGAATCCGCGCCCGATCCGGCAAAGCCCAGGATCAGTGAGACGTTGGACACGATCCCGTCGTTCACTCCGAATATCGCGGCCCGCGCGAGTCCGCCGGATACGGCCCGGTGTCCGTCGTGCAGTTCTTGGCGACTCATTGGGTGTGACGTTATCGCGGCCCGCGTGCGAGATCCCCCGCCTTCGCAGGGCGTCGGCGGGCTACGGTGTACGTCACCAGAGATTGACAGCTTTGGAATCCTTCATATGAGTGTTCACAACGACGTGGCCGACATTTTGAACAAGTTGCAGGCTCTGGCCCGCGAACATCGCTCTGACGACCCGTTGCTCGAAACGTTTCTCGGCAGGTACTACCGAGAAGTGCGTGATCATGAGGCCGACGACCGCCGCCTCGTCGATGCGTACGCGGCTGGCGTCGCCCATCTGAACATGGGGCGGATTCGTGAGCCTGGATCGACGCTCGTCAAGGTGCTGTCGCCCGAAGTCGAGCGCGACGGCTGGGAGACCGACAGCTCGATCCTGATGTTCGTTACCGATGATGTGCCGTTTCTGGTCGACACGGTCAGGATGGTGCTCGACCAGTACGGGCTCGGAATTCATCTGCTCGTTCACCCGATGCTCGGTGTCGAGCGCGACGCCGAGAACCGCATCAGCGCGATTGGCCCGGGTATCGGCAAAGTCGAAGCCTGGACACAGATTGAACTCGACCGCTGCCCACCAGAGATCCGACACCTGGTCGAACAAGATGTCCGCTCGGCGATCGAGAACGTGCAACATGTCGTCGAAGACTTCGGGCCGATGCGCGAGCGGTTGCTCAGCATCGCCGGAGGCGACCCGCTTCTGGCCTGGATGGGTGAGCAGCACTTCGTTTTCCTCGGAGCTGCGTCGTACACGCGGGAGGGGTCGGAACTCTTCCTACAGGAAGGCAGCGAACTCGGCGAGTACCGCGAAGGCGGGGCGCTCGATCCGTACGTCATAGACCCACCCGTCTCTGACAGCGCCGAGCGTCTTGTTGTGGCCCGAACCGATGCGGTCGCCAATATCCACCGAGCCGTTCGAATGACATCACTGGCTATTCGACCGCCCGGTAGCAACGAAGAGCATCGTTTCGTGGGTCTGCTCGGTAGCGCCGCATACCGCAAGAGTGTGTTTGCGATTCCCGTGATCGGCGAGCGTGCCGAGGAAGTTATCGACATTGTCGGAGCGTCGATCGAAAGCCATACGGGTCGGGCGGTCAGAAATGTCGTCGAGACAATGCCGCGCGACGTCATCTTCGAAATCAGTACAGCGGAGCTCGCCGAGATAGTCACCGAGATCGTCGGCCTGCAGGAGCGCCGCATTGTTCGGGTCTTCGATGTGTCAGAGCCGGTGGGACCTTGGACCACTGTGCTCGTGTACGTTCCGCGTTCGCGTTTCACGGCAACGTTGCCCGAAGCGGTCGCCAATCTGGTGGGCCAGTACTACGGCGGCGACGTGCGCGATCTGACTACCTTGCTCGGGACGAGTTCGCTCGCCCGGATATCGATGACCGTGAGGGCGGATGTCATCGACGACCCCGATCGGCTCGCTGAAGCAATTGACCTTGCTTCGACCACGTGGGAGGAAGAGGCCCGCAGGGCACTGATAGATGTGCTCGGCGAAGTCGAGGGCATGCGGGTGTTCGGTGTCGTCAGCGGCCATGTGCCCGCCGACTACCAAGCCCGCGTCCGACCCCCAGCCGCCGTCGGCGACCTGGTTCATGTTGCTGAAATGCTGTCGCCCCGCTTTGACGATGAGACACCCGCTCAGGTGCTTACCTCATTCGGGCGAGAGTTCGACGCGGCTCGAGGCCAATGGCGATTCCGGGTGTTCCTGTGCAATCGAGCGGCAACGATTGCAGAACTCGTGCCCATGCTCGAATATCTCGGTTTGCCTGCGCTCGACGAGCATCCCTCGGAGTTCGGAAGTGGTGACGATCGAGTCTTCCTCTACGACCTCGGCGTCGACGTTGGTGATTTGACAATCGACGACGCGCGGCATGCTGAGTTGCAGGTGGCATTTGTCGGCTTGATGACTGGGCAGGTCGAGGCCGACGGACTCAACCGGCTCGTGTTGGCGGCTGGCCTCAGGTGTCGACAAGTCGCGGTCCTCCGCCTGTACAACCGGTACCTGCGCCAGGCCGGATTTCCGTTCAGCCCGACCTACATCGAGCAGGCAATCGTTCGGCATCCTGACATAGCCCGCGAACTGACCCAGCTCTTCGACACGAAGTTCGATCCGAATTTGGGAGATGCGAGCCGACGAGAGGTCCTGCTCGAAGAGATTCGCGGCGATCTCCGTGAGCATCTCGACGCCATCCCATCGCTTGACGACGATCGCATTTGTCGCGCGTTCCTCACTCTGATCGAGGCGACGGTGCGCACGAACGCGTTCCGAGCCCGCGATGAGATCGCAGTGAAGCTCTGTCCGAGCGAGATTCCATTCCTTCCCGACCCTCGCCCGATGTTCGAGATCTTCGTTTGTTCCCCTCTCGTTGAAGGTGTTCACCTTCGAGGTGGTCGAATTGCGCGGGGCGGGCTTCGTTGGAGTGACCGTCCTGAGGATTTCCGGACCGAGGTCCTCGGGCTGGTCAAGGCCCAGATGGTCAAGAATGCCGTCATCGTGCCGGTGGGGGCCAAGGGCGGCTTCGTGATCAAGAGGTCGACAGCCGATACCGGTGATCGTGACGCAGTACGCACCGAGGGCATTGACCGTTACCAACGATTCGTCAGCGGGCTGCTCGACCTGACCGACAATGTCGTCGGTGAAGACGTCGTTCATCCGCCTGAAACGGTCATCTACGACGAGAACGACCCGTACCTCGTTGTTGCTGCCGACAAGGGCACGGCGACGTTCAGCGACATCGCCAACGAGGTCGCCGACGAGTACGACTTCTGGCTTGGTGATGCCTTTGCATCAGGTGGTAGCCAGGGGTACGACCACAAGGCGATGGGCATTACAGCGCGCGGAGCCTGGGAAAGCGTGCGGCGGCATGCTCGTGTGATCGGTAGGGACGTCGATACCGACGAGTTGACTGTTGTCGGGATCGGTGACATGTCGGGTGATGTGTTCGGCAACGGAATGCTGCTCTCGTCGCACCTGAAGCTTGTAGCTGCCTTTGATCACCGTCACATATTCCTCGACCCGGATCCTGAGCCGCGGGCCTCCTATGAAGAACGCCGACGACTGTTCCAGCTACCACGATCGAGTTGGGCCGACTACGACTCTCACCTGATATCCGAGGGCGGGGGAGTCTACGCGAGGTCGTCGAAGTCGATTCCGGTGAGCTCGGAGGTGAGGTCGACGCTCGGGATCGACCACGGTGTGTCCGAACTCCGCCCCGATGAACTTATTGCGGCGATCCTGCGTGCGCCGGTCGATCTGCTCTGGAACGGCGGAATCGGAACGTACGTGAAGGCTGGATCTGAAACCAACGATTCGGTCGGCGACCGCGCCAATGACTCGTTGCGCGTCAATGCTTCGGAACTGCGGTGTCGCATCATTGGCGAAGGCGGCAACCTCGGGCTCACACAGCTAGCGCGCGTCGAGTATGCCGTCGGTAATGGGTTGATCTACGCCGATGCGATCGACAACTCAGCCGGGGTTGATTGCAGCGACCACGAGGTGAATCTCAAGATTGTCCTCGATCACCTCGTGCGTGATGGTGAGCTCACGGTCAAGCAACGTAATCGGCTGCTGGAAGCGATGACCGGTGACGTCGCAGAACTGGTCCTGGATGACAATCGTGCGCAGACCCTGGCCTTGATGATTGCTCGCAAACAGGCACTCCCGATGGTGAACGTGCACGCCCGATACCTCGACACGCTGGAGGCCGACGGCTACCTGGATCGGTCGCTCGAGTATCTGCCGAGCGACAAGCAGATCGCTGAGCGGCAGAGTGAAGGTAGTGGTCTTCGGGCACCCGAATTTGCGGTGATGATCGCATATACAAAAAATGCGGACATCGAGGAGATCCTCGGAACCGATCTGCCGGATGACTGGTCGCTCGATGCCGACCTGATGGAGTACTTCCCCTCGGCTCTGCGCGAGCGTTTCCCCGAGGCGATCCGAGCCCATCGACTCCGACGTGAGATCATTGCCACCCGCGTGGTGAACGACATGGTCAACCTTGCGGGTATCTCCTTCGATCACAGAATGACGGAGGATTCAGGCGCCGCCGTATCGGACGTCGCCAGGGCGTTCATTGCTTCACGCAACATCTTCGGGTTCAGCGACAAGTGGCGGGAGATCGACCGACTCGGAAGCACGGTCGATCTCGATGCACAGATCGGCATCTTCATGGATGCACGTCGGATGGCCGAGAGAGGCACAGTTTGGCTCCTGCGTCACCGCCATCCCCCGCTCGACATCGCGGATGCTGTTGACACCTTCTCGAGCGGGATGGCATTCCTCTGCGACTCACTCGACCGAGTGGTCACGGGCCGCGTCAAAGCTGATATCGACGCGTTGCGAACGGCTCGTATCGAAGAGGGGGTGCCACCGGACCTCGCCGCCCAATCGGCTCACTGGCCCTGGATGCACACCGGATTCGACATCATGGAGCTGGCGCGCAGCGAGTCGTGCGATCTCGTCGATGCGGCAACAACATACTGGTCGGTGTTCGAAGCTCTCGACATCGGGTGGTTGTGGGATGGAGTCGGGGCTCTTGCTCGTTCTGATCGTTGGCAGGAACAGGCGCGATCCGCGCTGCGCGACGACTTGCTGACTGCGCTGGCCGATCTGAGCCGCAACGTCATGCGATCCGGCGGCGGTTCACCCGCAGACTGGATTGCCGCCAACGAGCGAGCTGTTGGCCGTGCGACGGCGATGCACACAGAAATCCGCCGCGCAGAGAGTTTCGATCTGACAACGCTCTCGGTTGCTCTTCGCCAGCTACGAAATCTGGCGTTGACGTCCGTTGGTGGCCCGTCTAACTGATCGATCGCCGACCCCGAACGGTCTGCGCGCAATTGCACAGGTAGCGTCGTTCGACGTGACCGAGTCTCCACGCTTCCGTTTTGCCCCGTCACCGACCGGGTCGTTCCACGTCGGCGGTGCGCGTACGGCACTGCACAACTGGGCCATGGCGCGCCGTCTCGGCGGTACGTTTGTGCTGCGGATCGAAGATACCGATGAGGCCCGCAACAGTCCGGAATGGACGCAGGGCATTATCGATGCGTTGGCCTGGATTGGGATTTCAGCCGACGACGCGCACTTCGAAGGCCCTCACTTCCAGAGTGACTTCGCGGATGCTCACATCGAGGCCGCGCAGCGGCTGTTCGAGCAGGGCGACGCGTATTATTGCGACTTGACCGGCGATCAGATTCAGGAGCGTGCAAAGCGTCTCGGGATCTCCGGGTACGACGGGTATTCGCGTGACCGCGGGCTCGGTCCGGCTCCTGGCAATGTCCTGCGATTCCGGGTACCGGCGGGAACCACTGTGATTCACGACCTGGTTCGCGGGGACGTTTCGTTCGACAACTCGACCATCGAGGACTTCGTACTGCTACGAGGTAACGGCACTCCGGTGTTTCTGCTGGCAAATGTGGTTGACGACATCGAGATGCGGATCACGCATGTTGTGCGCGCCGAGGAACACCTCCCGAATACGCCGAAGCAGCAAATGCTGTGGACCGCACTCGGCCAGGCTCCGCCGACGTGGGCCCATGTGCCCGTGCTGGTGAACGAGCAGCGCAAGAAGCTGTCAAAGCGTCGCGACAAGGTTGCTCTCGAGCAGTATCGCGAAGAGGGGTTCCTCTCCGAAGCGATGATCAACTACCTCATGACACTCGGATGGACACCGCCGGGTGAGAGCGAGATCGTTCCATGGGAAGAAATCGAAGCAGCATTCCGTCTCGAGGATGTCACTCTCTCGCCTGCATTCTTCGATGTGAAGAAGTTGACGGCATTCAATGGCGACTACATCCGCATGATGCCGCTCGAGGACTTCATCGAACTGGCCGCTGCCGAACTGCCCACCGAGTGGGATCGCGAGCGGTTCGCCGAAATTGCGCCGTACATCCAGGAACGCCTGCCAACGATGAGTGGGGTGGCAGAAAAGGTCGATTTCCTGTTCTGGCCCGATGGTGCCGACATCGAGTTTGACGAGAAGTCGTGGGACAAGGCATTCAAACCCGAGTGGGCTGTGCCCCTGCTCGATGACGTGATCGAAATATATGAGGGGGTCGACTGGACGGCCGATGCCCTGAAGACCACGATGGAAGAGATCATGACTCGCTACGAGATCAAGCTCGGCAAAGCGCAGGCGCCTGTGCGAGTTGCCGTTACCGGACGATCCGTCGGACCACCCCTGTTCGAGTCACTCGAGATATTGGGTCGCGACGAGACGCTTCGTCGCCTGAACGCGGCAAGAGAGCGTGCTGCAACTTCCCAGTGATCGCCGAGTGCGTCGCGCGCTCATTGCCGCGGCCGCGCTGGTTGGTGTTCTAGCGTTCTACGGTCTTATCTCGTTGTGGCAGGTCTGGTCGACGGGTCGGTCAGATCAAGCTCGGCCTGTCGATGCGATCGTCGTATTGGGGGCGGCGCAGTATGACGGGCGTCCTTCACCGCAGCTGGCGGCCCGCCTCGACCAGGTCATCGAATTGTGGCCGCAGGATCTCGCCCCGCTGGTAGTCGTGACCGGCGGAAATCAACCTGGCGATCGGTTTACCGAGGCCGAGGCATCCGCCAGTTATCTGATCGACCAGGGTGTTCCCGAGAGCGCAATCTTGCTGGAGGATGCTGGCTCGACGACCTATGAATCGCTCGATAGGGTCGCCGAAATCCTCGACGCGCGAGGTCTCGACTCCGTTCTGATCGTCACCGACCCCTATCACGCGCTGCGCAGCAGGCTCATTGCGCAGGAGGTCGGGATGGTTGCCTTTGTCTCTCCGACCGAGACCTCTGTCGTCACAGGCGCAAGCTCGTTCAAACGGCAATTGGGCGAGGCCGCTGGTGTTGCCGTGGGCCGGATTATCGGCTTCGAGCGGCTGAGTGGTCTCACCGACTGAGGCCGGTACAATCGTCGGCCGCACCGGTTCTCGGCAACGAGAGCCATCGCATCTTGGGGTGTGGTGTAATAGGCAACACAGCAGTTTCTGGTACTGTTATTAGGGGTTCGATTCCTCTCACCCCAGCTCTGATAGTCCGCCGGCCAAAGGGTCGGCGTTCGTCGTTTTCGCCGCCGACTTCGACGTGGCGGCGAAGGAGCGACTCGCTGTGGTAACGATCGGCTTCGCTGATATCGTGCTGCGCGTCACTTGGCCCGTTCGTCTAGTGGCCTAGGACACCACCCTCTCAAGGTGGCGGCACGGGTTCGAACCCCGTACGGGCTGCCAAGAAAACCCCAGGTCAGGGCCACTCTTCGGAGTGGCTCTCCTGGTTCTCTGGTCTCGTTGCCACTCTGATGCCAATCTCTTTCGAGGAGGATCAGATGAAGGGCTTCATGAGGCAGCGGCCGGCGATCGATGAGCCGGGGATGCTCGTGCCGTGCTGGCTCGGAACGTATGGGTGAGTGATGGATACGATCTTGGACATGGTCGACGCACCATGTGAGAACGTTCAACCGGCGACTGAGTCGCGGCGACGGTCGATCTTTCGACGTGGTGAGGATGCACTCGCCCACACCGTTTACGGCTTGATCTTGACGCTGGCGACGGTCGGCGAGCTGATCCATCACGAGGAATCAGCCGGGACCTCGGTCGCCTGGCTCATCGGTGCTGGTCTGGTGCTGCTCGCCGCACATTTGTTCAGCGATGTGCTCGCGCATCTGGCGTCGACGCGCGATGACCCCAATTGGTCCGAGACGCTGCGGATCGGCCGCGAGGACGTGTCGGTCACGATCGGTTTCATCGGCGCCGCGTTGATCATGGTGGTCGCCGCGCTCGCCGATCTCGACGCGCAAGGTGCGCTCTACACTTGTGTCGCAGTCGGACTCGCTGCGGTCGCGGCATTGTCCTTCTACGCCACCGCGAACCATCGCCTAGCCACGCGGGTGCTGATGAGCGCCACTGCCGCCGTGCTCGGTGCAGTGATCATCCTCGGCGAGAACACGTTCTGACCGGTCTTCCGGCGTCGGAAGCCGCCGCCTGGCCCGCTGTACGGTCCACCAGTTCGACGCTCGATACTCGGCGCGCTTACGCTCCGGTCATGCCTCACGACGACAACGACATTCACCACCGGCAGCAATGATCTGGGCGATACTCGCGCTCCTCGGTGTCCCCATCTGGCTCGTCCTCGGCGCGCTGATCGGAGCCATGTTCAGCCGTCACCGCTTCAAGGCCCAGCCCGATGTCGTTCCGCTGTTGTTCCGTGCCGCCGATGACGACAAGTGGCCGCGCCGGCTGGCGTACGGGCGCTACGTGCACAACGTGCTCATCGTGAACCACGGTCTCGCGCAGATCCGCACCTCCGTGCACGTCGTCGAACACGTCGGCCGCCTCGATCTCGGCGATACCACGTTCAAGCACATCGACGACCCAATCGCGTTTGCCATCCGCCTCGACGATGGATCCGGGCACGAGCTGACGATCGAACGCGCGGACAACCCGGTTCCCGTACCGGCCGAGCCGTAAGCATCTCGCGGGGGCGCCAGTCCTCTTGCGTCGCGGAACGCTCGAGATCTCGTCCGAGCCGGGCCGAGCTACCCTCCTGCACCGTGCCGCCTTCTGCTGATCGTCCCACCTGGCGCCGGGCACGGATGCGCTCGTCATGCTGATTGAGCACCGCTGGGCCGCCGGTCTTCGGGACGCGGTCGCCACCGGCGCCGACTGAACCAGATCCCCGACCACAGCTTGAGCAGACGTAGCCGATACTGGTCGGGTCCCGGTTCGGTGCCCGGAGAACTTGGCTCCGACCCTCTGGCAGGTCAGGACGCGTCGCCGGCGACCGCAACATCACCTGATGCCAGGAAGTGCTGTACGGCGTCGTCGACCTCGAGGGAGATCCGGTCGGCGCGGATGCGCTCGATGAGCCCGGACCGTTCGAGCATCTCCATCACAGGGACCCTTTACGGGTCCCTGGAGGTCGCCGGAGGCGGCTAGGTCACCGACCGGCACGTGCGAGCAACCACCAGGCGAAGGCGAGTTCGGCGATGACGGAGGGCACGGCGACGATCGCCACGAAGATGTCTTCGTATTCGGCGTAGTTGGACAGTAGGGCGTAGGCGAGCGTGTCGAACACGTAGGCGCCGCCGGCGATGGCCAGCACGATGCCGAGCCCCTTCGGCGCGATGCCCGACCGCAGCATGATGTTGCCGATCAGGATCAGGTGGATGCCGAATGCCGCCAGGCCGATGAGCCACGTGTAGTTGAACGCTTCGAGGGCCAGCATCAGTTGAGCGTTCAGTTGGGTTGGCTCGAAAGCCCCGAGGAATTCGGCCCCGCCGACGAACTGGAGCGCAAGGAACAGGAAGATCACGGCGATGCCGAGGAACACGGTGTACACGAGCCGGAACCAGGCCGCGAGCTGTGAGCGCCTCGTGCCGGTCGGCCTGAAGACGATGTACAGCGCCCACGCAACGACGACGTCGAGGACGAACACGACGAGGAACGCGACGAGCGCGGTACGGAACAGGAACTCGGAATCCGCGATGTTGCGGAACGTGGTGGCGGCATCGTCGGGCTCGACGAGGCCGACTCGCACGAAGAAGTTGGCGAAGATCGCCAATGCGAATATCACTATGTAGCCGATACCGGCGACACGTGCTGCGGTGCGAGGGGTTGGTTCGATCGTGTGGTTTGTCATATTCAGGTTCTCTCTCATCTGATTGGGGTGGGTCCCCCGCCGCGGGCGGATCGTACTAAGTAAGTCTCCATGGAGCATAGCCGTACTAAGTACGTTTCGCTTGCTATAATCGAGAATCGGAGGAACGAATCGATGACAGCAGCCAAGAACAGCCGGGGACCCCGCACCCCTCTCACACGACAGAGGGTGTTGCTCACAGCGACCGAACTGGCCGACGAGAGCGGCATCGATCCGCTCACGATCCGCAAGCTGGCTACACGACTCGGCGTCAAGCCGATGTCGATCTACCATCACGTGGCCAACAAGGACGAGATCCTTGACGGAATGGTCGATGCCGTATTCGGTGAGATCGACCTTCCACCCGAGCATGCCAACTGGAGGTTCGCGATGCGCGTTAGCGCCCTGTCAGCCCGATCTGTTCTCGCCCGTCACCCGTGGGCTGCGGCGATGATGGAGTCAAGGACGTCACCGGGACCGAACACTCTCGAGCACCACGACGCCGTGCTCGGCTGTTTCCGACGCGGTGGGTTCTCGCTTCCCCTGACCGCTCACGCTGCGGCGCTCGTCGACAGCTACATCTACGGGTTCGCACTTCAAGAGGCGAACTTGCCGTTCCGTACGCCGGACGAACTCGCCGACATCGTGGAGGCAATCGTCGAATCGATTCCCGCCGACGAGTATCCGAACCTCATCGAGTTCACTACCGAGCACGCCCTGCAACCCGGTTACAACTTCGCCGACGAGTTCGAATTCGGCCTCGACCTGATCCTCGACGGCCTCGAAACAGCGGTGCGCACCCAGACCTGATTTCGCGGCTGGGAAGGTCGCGGTTCAAGACCGGAGTGCCCCGAGGGGCCGATCGGGATCCAGCCGACGACCCTTTGTGGGCTCGAACTCCGACTGACCATCCCACACGATTTCGTGAAGCAGTTCTGCGTAGGTCGCTGCATCGCCTGCGCGGCCCCACTCGAGAACTCGCTCCACCCCGAGAATCGCCGCGACGCGGGCCCGCGCCTCGACCAAGTCGACATAGTTGTTTCGGGCGACTTCACCAGCGTGGGCCGAAACTGCGTGCTTCGCCAAGTCCAGGTGCTGCTGCGACACCGGGACGAAGATGTTGGGGTCAGCGAGATCGGCCCACAATCCCCACTGCCAGATGTGGATTGTTCGGGGCTGCTGGTGTACCGCTTCGACCAACGCAGATCCGGTGATCTCGTGGCCGTGGTGGCCGTCGGTAGGAGAAGGGCCGATGACAATGATCGGCCCGAGCTGCGCAAATACTTCTGCCAGTTGCTCGATCAACTGATCACGGTCATCGAGGGTGCTGTCACGTGAGATGTTTGCCGGTGGATCCATGACCAGGAGTTCGAACCCGGCGCGCCGGCACGCCTCGTCGAGTTCGAGTCGCCGACGTTCGCGCTGTTCGAACTTTCCAAGGCTGACCGCAACATTTACGACTCGCCAACCCGCGTCACGCAGGCTTAGCAACGTACACGGAGCACCTATCGACTCATCGTCGGGATGCGGCGCTACGTGAACGGCGATCGGGCGGGTTGTCATACTCGGACTTGGTCTTCATATTGACTCGAATCGTCGCCGTATCCGTATCGCGAACACATTCGAACGTGTGCAGAAATCTACAGGTGTTTCCGGCAGTGGTCGGATGGCATGATCGGTGGATGTGCGGTTGTCTGATCTTGTTCCTGGGGGCGGCATTTCCCCGAACGGCAATCGTGTTGTTGGAGATCTTCTCCGACTACAACGACCGTGCCTTCGAGTCGTTCTGGGTCGGGTTTGCGGGCTTCCTCCTACTTCCCTACACGGCGCTGTTCTACGTGCTGATGTACAACTGGCAAGACGGTGGTGTCAGCGGCTTCGGCTGGTTCGTGGTTGTGCTCGGGTTCCTGGTCGACATCGGTAGCTATGCAGGGACCGCGAGCAGGCGTGACGTTGTTGTCGTTCGTCGGCCATGATCGGGTGAACTTCTAACGGAATTCGTGTGTGCCGTACCAGCCTGAAGCATCGCGGTATATCCCGATTCCGACGTAGGTCCAACTCGGGTTGATCATCGCGAGGTAGTGGCTGGTGCTGTTCACCCAACTCCGGTGGAAGCCCTCGGCCGCCTGTTGGGGAGTCATCGAGGTGGCGGAGTACCACACGATATTCTCCGACCACGGCCCGCCGCTGTGCCGGAAACCTGATCGCGACATCTCTTGGGACCAGTTGCGCGCGAACGCGGACATGTCGGGATCCACTCTGAGCTCGGGGAGTCCGCGTGACGTACGCAACTCGTTCAGCAGTACCAGCGAATAGTCCTCGGCCTGCGCTTCGGGGGACCTTGGGCGGCTGTCGAGGAGGCGAGCGGGGTCGAGGGGTTTGTAGTCGGTGTTGGCCGTGAAGTAGCCGTTGACGTCGATGATGATGTGGGTGTTCTGGC
>Ga0209013_10001358_pt1 | contig 22555 bp, 17 predicted proteins | sample Cruoilmetagenom2_FD_187291 | JGI IMG/M metagenome (GOLD analysis project Ga0209013, IMG submission 187291) | Oil polluted marine microbial communities from Coal Oil Point, Santa Barbara, California, USA - Sample 2 (SPAdes) (version 2) | ecosystem: Environmental > Aquatic > Marine > Oil seeps ... | reverse complement strand
AGCCGCAGTCGACACGGTCGGCTCGGCGATGTTGGCCAAGGTGATCAGCCAGATGAAATACGGAAGCACCGTTGCAGCTTGTGGACTAGCGGGAGGTACGGACCTTCCGACCACCGTGATGCCGTTCATTTTGAGGTCGGTCCGCCTTCAGGGATGTGAGTCGGTGATGACACCGATGCCCCTGCGAGTTGCTGCATGGGACCGTCTCAGCCGTGATCTTCCTGCAGACATCCTGACTTCGATGACTGAGGTCGTGCCGATGACAGAGCTGCTCGATCGTGGCCCGACGATTCTTGCCGGCCAGGTCCGTGGTCGTTGGGTTGTCGACCCGAGTACCTGATGTCGATTGCGTGTTGACAGGCAGGATTAGGGTCGTGTCATGACCGATAACACGACAACATCGAATGACGCGAATGCCGGTGATGGGAGCGGATCGCCGCGCGGCTGGATGATCGCTGTTGCGGTCGGGTTAGTCGTTGCTTTGATCGGGGTCATCGTGCTGGTTGCCACGGGAGATGACGACTCAGACGACGAGTCGGTAACGACCGATTCGGCCAGCGCTGCAACGACTGAGGCTCCCGCAACCACCGAAGCTTCGGAGACGACGGCGACGCCGGAAACAACCGACGCTCCCGAAACGACTGAAGCGTCAGAGACGACGGACGCTCCCGAAACGACTGAAGCCCCGGATACTCCTGAGCTGGACTTCACGATCGCCGACATCGATGACGGCGGCACGATCCCGGTGAACTTCACCTGTGACGGATCCGACGATCCACCGGTTCTCACCGTGACAGCAGTACCCGAGGGCACGCAGCAGCTTGCCCTGATCATGGACGATCCTGACGCACCCACGCCGGACCCATTTGTGCACTGGGTCGTCTACGACATTGCGGGTGATGCCACCCAAATTACGGATGGGAACGACGATTTCACGTACGGCCTGAATGATTTCGGCTCCGAGGATTGGCGTGGTCCGTGCCCGCCTCCTGGTAGCGGCCCGCACGGTTACATCTTCACGTTGTACGCACTTGATGCGGTGATCGAGCTTCCCGAGGGTCTCGATGGGCGAGAGCTCGCTGCGGCGATCGAGCCTGCAGTGATACTCGAGGCTGAGGTCGGGGCCACATTCGAACGGGAATAGAGGGTGAATTCACGTTTGTAGGTAATTTCCGGAGGACCGTTCCGCCGAAAATTACCTACAAACGTGGTCTTTGGGTGGTTACAGCGTCGTCGGAAATCGGGCCGTCTCGGACGTGACACAATGCTGCGATGATTTCATCGCCGACCAGCAGCCTCGGTGACCACTACGAAGTAGTTGTCGTCGGATCAGGATACGGGGGCTCGATCATGGCCTCCCGATTTGCCCGTGCTGGCCAGCAGGTCTGTCTGTTCGAGCGTGGACCTGAGCGCTGGCCGGGTGATTTCCCAGATGATCCTGTGTCGGGTGCAAAGAATATCCAGGCGCGTACCGCCGCAGGACGTTTCGGTAGTCCGACTGCATTGTTCGATTTTCGCCTGGAGCGCGACATGAGCGTGCTCGTCGGGTGCGGGCTCGGTGGTACATCGTTGATCAACGCAAATGTTGCTTTGCGTCCCAATAACGACGTGTTCGATGACGCGCGTTGGCCTGAGGCGCTTCGCGGCAATCGCGATCTGCTCGAGCCCTATTTCGAACTTGCCGAGCGTTGGCTTGGCTCGAACTCCTACCCCGCCGACCGGGAATCACCGCCAAAACTCGCGGCGCTCGAAGTTGGTGCGCTGGCCCTCGGCGAAACCGCGACGCGGCCCCCGATCAACGTGACCTTCACCGACGGGGTCAGTGCCGGCGGCGTCCCCCAGAGCGCCTGCAACGACTGCGGTGACTGTGTGGCCGGCTGCAATGTGGGTGCAAAGAACACCGTTCTGATGAACTACCTCCCGGACGCCCACCATCACGGCGCGAAAATCTTCTGTGAAGTCGAGGTCGAATCGGTCGTGCCGGCGCCAGAGGGTGCAGCGGGGCGCTGGATGATTTCGTTCAGGGTTGTCGGAGAGAATCGTGAGAAGTTCGAGGCACCGAACCAGTTTGTGACCGCCAACCACGTGATTCTCGCTGCCGGCACCCTTGGGTCCACCGAGATTCTCTTGCGGTCGCGGCGAGAGGGGCTCACGGTCAGCGATCGTGTGGGCTCCCGATTCAGCGGCAACGGCGACGTGCTTGGCTTCGGAACAGATGCGAAGCGTCATATCAATGGCATCGGGTGGGGTAGGCACGTTGGCAGGGAGCCTGTCGGCCCGACTATCACAGGCGTCGTTGATTTGAGCAACCGGAAGGCTCCAGGCGCGGGTCTGGTCATCGAAGAGGGAGCGATCCCCTCGGTGCTCGCCTCGGTCATGCCCGCGGCTCTGGCTCTAGCGGAGACGGAGACTGAGACGAGAGGGACGTTTCGCAGGGTTCTCGATCTGCTGGGTTCGTGGCGATCGAAGGCCGAGCGGACGATGACGTACCTTGTCATGAGCGCTGACGATGATGACGGTGATCTACGACTCGATGGCGACCGTCTCGCGATCTCCTGGAAAGGTGCCGGCAGCGAGGGCGCTGTCATTGACGACAACGACCTGCTGGAGCAGGCGACAAGCGCGATCGGCGCTCGGTACCTACCCGATCCGCTGTGGAGTAAGGCCCTTGGCAAGTCACTCGTGACGGTGCACCCGCTGGGCGGATGTGTGATGGCCGATGATGCGGCGAATGGAGTCGTCAACGACTTGGGCAGTGTCTTCTCCGGCACCGCCGGCACACAGGTTCACGAGAGCTTGTTCGTCAGCGATGGCTCGATCATCCCGCGCCCACTCGATCTGAACCCGTTGCTCACCATCTCAGCTCTTGCCGAGCGCTCTGCTGCAGAGATCGCAGTCGCCAATGGATGGTCCCTCGACACCACACCTGCAACTCAGGCCATCGATCACATCACGGGCGACCGGCCGGGCGCGGTTGGGATTCGGTTCACCGAGCGCATGGCAGGGTGGTTCCGCCTCGGAGCAGACGACTATGCAGACGGCGAGAGTTCAGGTAGGTCGGCTGGCTCTTCCATGGATTTCGTGTTGACCCTCGACATTGCTGATCTCGATGCGACGGTGAATGATCCGACCGCTGTACGACGTACGTCGGGCACCGTGACGGCACCAGCTCTTTCTCCTGATGCACTGACCGTGACCAACGGACGATTCCAACTGATGGTGCCTGTGCCCGAGCAGGTCGATACCTGGCACATGCGGTACTCGATGCTGCTGACCGCAGTGGACGGTCGCCAGTTCCAGTTCGACGGACACAAGGTGATGCGGGAAGGGCCTCTCTGGCGGGCTTGGCATGCCACGACAACGCTCTTTGTCGACGTGTCGGATCCGGCAACCGGAACAGTGATCGGTCGCGGGATTCTGCACATCGGTACAGGTGATCTTGTTCGGCAACTTGCCAGTTCTCGCGCCACGAACGCTCGGGGTATTGCCCCGAAGCTGACGGCGCGCGCCAAGTTTGTTCGGGCGTTTCTCGGTGATGTCATGCGCGCCTATGGCGGGGTGCTCGATGAGCACGGCCGGATCAATCCAGCACCGCCCGAACTCCGTCCATTGCGGCTACCCACTTCGGTCACGTCTTGGTTTGACGGCGACCAATGGCACGATGGAGATCACCCTGATGGAGCGGCTCAGCTCAAACTCACGAACTACGCCGGTGGGTCCAAAGGCCCGATTCTGCTGGCGGCAGGTTTCAGTATGGCGGCCAGTTCGTACGCGACGCCGACGACCGACACGACCTTGACCGAATACCTGTTTGAGCACGGATACGACGTCTGGCTGTTCGACTATCGAGCCAGCATCGAGCTGGCGTCGAGTCACCAGGAGTTCACGATCGATGACATCGCGCGGGAGGACTGGCCGCATGCGGTCGACGAAGTGCGCCGCCGTACCGGCGCTGAGAGTGTGCAAGTGCTCGGCCACTGCGTAGGGTCAGTCTCGATTCTGATGGCACTGCTCAGCGGCCTCGATGGGGTCCGGTCGGTGGTCTGCTCTCAGTTCACTACTCAACCCGTGACAGGGTGGCTGAATCGCCTCAAGAATGCACTCCACATGGGTCAGCTGATGACTGCAATCGGCGTTCGAGGGATACGACCCGACACGGGACACGGAATTGCAGACGCGGTGGCCGACATCGCCTTCGGTCTGATACCGCGACCTCGTGGAGAGCATTGCAGCCAACCGATATGCCGCTTTCTCAACGCCACATTTGGCCTGACGCATACCCATTCTCAACTCGATGACAATACGCACCGGGCGTTCCCGACATTGTTCGGATTCGGGGAAGTCCGGCCGATCAATCAGCTGGCGATGATGACGAAGCGGAACTGGGCGGTCGACATCAACGGTGACGATGTGTACTGCACGCACCCGAACCGACTTGCGTTGCCGATTCTCTTCCTGCAAGGTGAGCGTAATTACATCTTCCTGCCTGAAGGAACGAAGAAGACTGTCGCATGGCTCAGTAGCCACAACGATCCATCGCTGTATACCTACACAGAATTGCCGGGCTATGCCCACCTCGATGCCTTGATCGGACGTGACACGGAACGAGACGTGTATCCGCACATCGTCGAGCATCTCGACCTCTTCAATGCCGATAGCGAGGGACCGAGCTAAGAGCCAGCTGCCGTAACCGGCTGAGTCTTCATCGCCGCCGCCCGGCGGTGAACGGCGCCCAATCCGAATTCGTCGGCGACCTCGATGGCTGTCGCGGCGAGGTCCGTCGCTTCCTGTTGGTTGCTCGACCCGCCCCGTCGCTCTAGAACTCGGGCCCTCTCGATCCGCGAGAGTGCGGCCCACGGTGCCATGCCCATCTCTTCGTGTTGCTCGGCCGCCGCAGCGAACAGATCGTCGGCTTCGTCGAGATTGCCGAGCGTGGCGGCCAGCGAGGCAAGGTGATGACGGCCGACACCCAGGAAGGCAACGGTGCCCATGGTTGCGTCCTGATCCGCGAACGGGGCGACGATGTCGTACATCTCGGATGCGATGTCCCGATCATCCATCCAGGACGCGGCGACAGTTACGGACATGCACGCGTGCCAGAAATGGTAGCCGCCGTCCTCTGCGAGTTTGCTGAGGGGGCCGAATGTCTCGAAATGTGCAAGGGCATTGTCCGTTCGACCAGCTTCGGCGGCATATCCGGTGCAAATGGCTTGGATGAAGTGTGCATCGAGCCGGCTGCACGCGTCATAAATCAGTTCGGCTTCACCTTGCATGAACAGTCTGGGGAGCAACATGGCGCTTTGGATCAGGCCCGCGTGGAGGTGTTGACTCTTCGAGAACAGTTCGGACATCTCGACCATCTTCTTGTCCGCCAGGAACCAGTCTCCTCGAGCGCATGCCTGCACGGAATCCCACATGATGGCGCTTCGCGCGTACTCGACGTGGCGGAGTCGGAAGCCGAGATCACGTACGATGTCCGCCTCTGCGGCGCAGCCTTCGATATCACTGAGAGAGAACATGGACGTGAGGATGATGCTGGCAGCATGAAAGCGCAAAACATCGCTTCCGGTTGCGTCAGCAATCCGCCGGATTTCCATGCCAACCTCGAGGTTGCGTGCGGCAGCGTGAGGGCCGTGCAGTGCGCGAGCCTGCGAAACGAGCACTCGGCCGAGCACGTCGGCGTCTTCAAGTGTTCGAGCGATGCTCTCCGCTTCCGCGCACCAAGCCTGTCGCTCGTCGAGCCGCGTTTCGACGTGGCGCCATTCAGCGAGGCGGGCAGCTGCTCTGGATCGCAGTGCGGTCGACCCTTTCTCTTGCGCCAGCACTTCCTGAAGTAGTCCGATTGCTCGCTGGTCGTTCGGAGGCATCGTCGGCAGTTCCCCGCCGTAGCCAATCGCCGCGACGCCCAGGATGTCGAGTCGCCCCCGTTCTCTAGCGAGTTCGGCCGCAGTCCAGAAATGCTCCCCGGCAACTTTGACCTGGCCAGCCAGATTGAGTGCTTCTCCGAGCGCCGCCTCACGTTCAGCCAGGACCTCGTCATTGGATGGATCCCAACGCTTGGCAAGTGCCAAAGCCGTTTGCTGATGGGCTACGGCGTCTTCGTAAGCCAGTCTGGACGCAGCTGTCTCGGCAGCGAGGTTTGCTGCCGTCATCGCCAGATCGAGGCGTTCAGCTCGATCGGCGACCGCGAGGTGGCGCAGCACGTCGGGCGCCGACCTACTGGTCAGTCCGAGTACTTCGTTGAGTGCGCCGGCCACCCGGTTGTGGATTCGACGACGTCGCGCCGCCCCGAACGATTCGTAGAGCGCCGATCGGATCAGGTCGTGCGCGAACCGGTATGCCTCTCCGTCCGCGCTCTGGGTCTCGACGATCAGCTGGGCTGCCTCGGCAGCGTCGAGGACGTCGGCCACGTCGTCCTCGGAGGTGTCCGCGACCGCAGCGAGAACTCGGAGATCGAACGCCGCGCCGATAACGGCAGCCAGGTCCAAGATCGGCCGCGCCTGGTCGCCGAGGTGGTCGACGCGCCGGTAGATAACGTCGACGACGCTGTCTGGAAGCGGGAGTGCTTCACCCGGAGACAGAGTGGACATCGTGCCGTCCCGCTCGCGAAGGTGGCGGAGAACTTCGCGAACGAAGAATGGTGTACCACCGGTCTCTCTCCGGATTCGTTCCGCCAGATCGCTCATGTCAAGGCGGTCAGCAGTTGATTCACTGAGCATCGCGACCGCGAGATCGTCGACCTCTTGGCTGGTGAGAACACTCAGCTCGATTCTGTCGACACCGGGCTCGCGCCACATATCTCTGGTCAGGGCACCGACACCGTCGCCCTCTAGATGGCTAGGACGGTAGGTAGCTACCAACAGCACGTTTCGAAGTTCGGACTCTCGTACGAGATGACGCAGCATTCGCGCCGTTGCCTCGGTGGCCCAATGAAGGTCGTCAATGAGCAGGTAGATCGGACGGGTCTCGGCCACCCGCTTGAGCAGGTCGGCCACAGCGGCGAAGAGGCGCTCTCGCGCTAGTTCGTCAACGGTTGATGGGGCGAATTCGACGCCGAGTCTTGTTCCCAACTGGGGCACGATGACGTTCAGGATGTCGCCGTAGCGGGAGGCGTGTTCGGTCAGCAGGCTCACAGGCGCGTGCTGTACCAAGTATCCGAGTGCCTCGATGAACGGGGCGAAGGGCGTCGACGCGTACTCATCGCAGCGGCCAGCGAGTACGAGGCCGTCCGACGCTGCTTCGGCCGCACCGAATCGAGCGGCGAGGCTGGACTTGCCGAGACCGGCGTCACCTCCGATGAACACGGTTCGGCGCTGGCCGCCCGACGCGTCTGCCCAGGCAAGTCGGAGTCTTTCGATCTCGGTATCTCGCCCCACGAATGTGCCGATGCGCGGCATCAGGCGGTCGATGAGGGGTGATGGCGGCACTTCAGCGAGCTCGATGGCCTGAGACTGTGTTCGTCCACCAACGGGTGGCGGAGCCGGCGCAACTGCGCCTTCGAAAGGCGCATCCTGGAGTTGAATCGTACGCCACGAGAGCTCGAAGAGTTCGTGGGGCTCGGGGATGCCTTTCAGTGTGCGGTGGCCTATCGACTCCAGTGGCAGCTCCCCCGAAGGGTCGGCGAGCGAGCGCGTGAGGCTCGATGAAACTATGGAGCCGGAGCTGGCCACGCTGCACAGTCGGGCGGCTATATGACAGGCGATCCCGATGAAGTGACCCTCCTCGGTGATCACCGGCTGACCGCTGTGCACCCCCACTCTGAGTACGATCTCCTTGCCCTCGTCGCTTCCCTTCGTGAATTCTTCGGCTCGGCGCTGCATGGTCGCGCCAGCGGAGAGTGCATCGCTGGCGTTCTCGAACGAGGCCATCAAGCCGTCGCCCGTGTAGTGGTAGATCGAACCACCCCAAGAGGCGACTGCCGACCCCGTGATGTCGAGCAGGACCGTGCGGATTTGGGCCGCTGGGGCATCGCCGAGGCGTTGGATCTGATCGGTCGAACCGACCTGATCGACGACTAGAAAGGTGAGGGTGGTGGACATCGGATGTCAGCCATAGTTCTGATACAGCTTGGCGAGCGCCGCTCGGCGCGAATCCAGCTCGCTCGAAACGGCGCTTGAGAAGTCGACCCATGGCGTCTCGTTCGGACGAACGCGTTGGGTGAGGTAGTCATGAAACTGGCGGTGTCCGTTGTCGTCGATGAGCGGTTCTCGCACCCTGACTGCGAACGCCTTCGGGTTTGAACTCTGGCGGTAGAACTCGACGGCGATGACATTCAGTTCGTCGTCGACCAGGACCGCCTGGGCGCCTTGCGTGTGCTGCACTTCCGCCCGCTCGTTGACCCACCCGCCGGTGTTGTACACCGCAATGGGACCTACTCGGTCCTCTACGCGCAAGAGTTGCTGGTATGGCTTGTGGGTGTGCCCGAAGACGAATGCGAGGTCGTTGCTGTCGTCGCCGTTTGTCGCGAGCTGAGTTGTGAGCGGACCAGCGAGGTATTGATGAAGCCCACGCTCGGCGCCGGGGCTGAGGACCCCGCCATGCTCGTGGGTTTCGAGCGCGCGGGCGGTCGACACCACATCGCCGATGATGCCGCGCAGCAACCACCGGCGCACATTTTCGGGGAGGGGCCCGCGTGTCCATCTTGCGGCGATGCGGTCGGCGACTCCGTTGGAGAGATGACGGACCGACCTTGCGTCGGGAAGTAGGTGGTACGCGGTGTGGAGATCTGTTCCAACTGCCCCCGACCTTCCGAGTTCGGACCAGAGGAAGTCGATCCAGGAATTGTTCTCCCGTTCGATCTGCTCGACCGTGGTCGGCGGGCTGCTGGGAAACACCAGTGAACCCAGGTTCGACATGGCCGAGTAGATCGATTCGATGAAGTGGCCGTGGTGGACGATGACGGTTCGTTCGGCGTCGGCCACGCGGAGAGCCAAGTTGGGGTAGACGGCGTCGATGTAGAGACCATCCCAACGCGGGTCGCGGCGAAGCAGCGCAACGAGGGGAGATAGAGGGAGGTCTTCGTCGGCATCGAGTCCACTGGTGAACCACATCTTGGGCAGTTCATCGCCTGGTTCGGTGTCGGCGATTGCGCGCATGAATCCCTGCTGCCGGGAGACCTGCCAGAGGTGGTGGTCGTGATTGCCGGGGATATAGATGATGCGTTTGCCGATGACCGGCTGATCACCGCAAAGAAGTTCGAGGAAACGCTCGAAAACGGTGAATGCCGGGCCCATCTCCGAGAGGGCGAGTTCGATTGCGTCGCCGGCCAACACCAGGGTCGGGCTGTCGTCGCCGAGGAGCTCGCTCAGACACGCGGCGAAAGCCTCCGCAGTAGCGCTCGGAGTTACACCGTCGTCGGCAGTGAGCACACTCTGATCAGCCCCCAGGTGCAGGTCAGAAAGGATGACCCAACGCGTCCCCATGGCGGGCCACACTACCTGTCTCGATCTCGCGGTTCGACAGAACGCCGGGGGTAGCGGATCTCCGGTGAGGGCCGGCCAGATCACGTTTCGCAACGTTTGTGGGTAATTTTCGGCGGACCGTTCCGCCGAAAATTACCTACAAACGAGAATTCAGGTCGGTGAGGCCGTGGACGGACAGCGAGGAATTGGTGTAGCGCATGTCGTCGGTGACATCGCGACTGAACCAATCGGGTGGGTCGAAGTTGGCCATTGCCTCATCGGAGTCGAACTCGACTTCCGCGACGACCAACCCTTCGAGTGCGTCGGCAAAAACATCGAGTTCGATGATGTGCTCACCGAAGGGGATGCGGTACCGAGTTTTTGCTATTCGCCGGTGCCCGGTCAACGCCCATGCCTCGTCGAAAATCGTTCGGTCGATCGACCACTCCAGCTCGGTTCGCACTGCACCACCCCCGGCCTTGATCGTGAGCGTGCAGCCCTCCCGCCCAGCGTCACGAACGCGAACGGCAACGCCGGAGTCGATAGCGAGGTAGCCCTGACGGAACTCGATGCCGTCGTCCGGAGCAGCGCCGACATCAGCCGGATCGATCTTGCGGTCAACGAGATACTTGCGCTCTCGTTCGAGGGTCTCACCCGAATCGGCAACGCCGAGGAGGCCGCTTTCAGTTGCCGTGGTGGACTCGGAGCTGATGTCGATCAGGTCTGTAATTCCACCAGTTGGGCGTTCCTCGCCGTATTGCAGCGTGGTGTTCCAGTAGGCCTCGATTCGTGCAACGAAGGCTTCGTCGTCTTCGGCGTAGAGCGACTCGCCGAGCCGGAACGCTCGTCTTCGGAGTTTCCGCTGCTGCTTCCTGGCAAGACGTCGAGCGTGCTTCACTGCCTTCCGGCTGCCGTATGCGTGTGGATCGCGATCGAGCCGCTCGATCAGGACGGTGAGGTCGTGGTCGTCACCTAATGCATCGCCGAGGTCGTCGAGTCGTTCTTTCAGCGGCTCGAGGATGCTCGGTGCGGCCTGCTCGACCAGTCGGACTTGATACCAGAGATACTTGACTGCCTTGCGCCACTCGTGCATGCGGCGATCTTTTGTCTTCTTGTGGGCGCGGCGAAGACCATGATGGCCACGTCTATAGGTCACGAGTAGCCCGTCGCCGAGCGGGGAGAACCCAGAGGGGATCTTCCAGTGTTCGATCTGTTGTTTCGCGTCGATCAGCAGTGATCGGGCGATTGTCAGTCGGTCGTCGCTTTGTTGCAGCTGAATCGTGGCATCCGCGGCCAGGGCAGCTTGCCCGATTCGGACCTCGTCGAGTTCTGGGGTGATCGCCCCGGCCTGAGCGGAACGCAGGTTGTCGAACGTGGCCAAGACCGCGTGTGCATCACGGATTGAGGACAACGTGGCCGCTGCGTCGCGTACTGCTCGGTCGAACGGTTTGAAGTTCGGCCCCAAAGCCTGGCGCACGAGACGCGCCAAGCCACGGACTTCCTTGCATCGTTTGCGGACCTCGTGAACGGCTTGCTCGATCTCGGTAGGCTCGCTCGCGGTCAGTCCGTCGAGCATCCCGATCGCGTCGTCGAGGCGCTCGGTGGCGACCCGGCGAATCTCGCTCTGCATCGACTCAGCCGGAGTGAGGACGTAGCTCATTGCAACTCCAGTCAATCGCTGAATGATGCCGTTGTCAGCGCGGAGCCCCACCAATGATCGCGAAGGTTCCGTCAGAGGTGGCGATGAGCCGGTCTTCGGAGTCGTGGATGCGGGCGTCGAGGTGTACCACATGACGTCCGCGCTTGAGCACCGTGGCCTCGGCGGTCACAGTCCCGGTGCTCACCGGGCGGATGAAACGTAGGGATACCTCGATGCTCGCGCAGAAAAATCCCTCCTCGAGCACACTCATTGTTACCTTGGCCATGGCCGTGTCGACGAGGGCGAACAACACGGCGCCATGCGCGACGCCGTTCGGGTTGTGGTGCCTGTCGGTGATGTCCACCTTGACGGTGCCCGCGCCGGGTTCGTCGCCTTCGAGTTCCATTCCGAGGAACGCCTGGAGGGGAAACCCTCCGCGTTCGGTGGTGTCTGTCATGGGTCGACTGTAGCTCGAACTCGTCGTCAGCCGTATCTTGGAGGTATGGCGAATCAGATTGTCTCGTGCCCATCCTGCGGAGCGAAGAATCGTGTTCCTGCTTCGGCCCCCGGTAGCCCGCGTTGTGCGAAGTGCCACAAGGATCTTCCGTGGCTGGTCGAAGCCGGAGACAGTGACTTCGAGCAGGCGGCGTCAACGAAGCGCTTGGTCCTCGTGGATCTCTGGGCGCCATGGTGCGGGCCCTGCGTGATGGTCGCTCCAATACTCGAAAAGCTCTCGCAGGAGTTCGCGGCTTCGTTGAAAGTTGTCAAGGTCAACGTTGACGAGTCGCCGCGCATCGCGCAGAAGTACAACGCACGGAGTATCCCGATGCTGCTCTTCATGCGTGACGGCGAACTCGTCGACACTGTGATCGGCGCGCAGCCCGAACATGTCCTGCGTAGCCAAGTCGAGACCCTGCTTTCCTGACTGCACATACAATCTGTTTCGGGAAGAGATGGGGAGCACAATGAGCGAAGTAGAAGAACTCGTAGGAAAAGTCGTCGTCGTTGTGGGCGCGTCTGCCGGCATGGGGCTGGCTACAAGCCGCCGGTGCGCCGAAGATGGCGCGACGGTCGTGATGATGGCGCGCGGTGCCGAGCGACTCGAAGCGGTAGCTCTGGAGATCGGTGGCCAGGTGGTCCCGGTTGTGTGTGATATCACCGATCCGGCGAGCGTAAGCGCGGCCTTCAGCGTGGTTGAAGAACGCTTCGGCCGGATCGACGTGCTGCTCAACGTTGCCGGCGCGGCCCGGATCCGCCGCATCGAGGATGCCTCCGACGACGACATCAATTTCGTGATCGGTGTAAACCTGCTTGGCCCTATCTATACGACTCGGGCCGCGATCCCTCTGATGCGCGCAGCCGGCGGTGGCGACATCGTCAACGTGTCCTCCGAGATCGTCCAGGATTATCTCCCGCGGATGGTTCTCTACGGTGCGTCGAAGGCAGGTCTCGACGCATTCAGCCGAATGATGGTGCACGAACTCCAGTCGGAGAATATTCGTGTCACGCGCTACACCTCCGGGTCGGTGGCAGACACGGCCTTCAGCGACAACTTCGCCGATGGCGAGGTTGAACAGGTCTATGCAGAGTGGCAGGAAAGCGGTTACCTGACGCGTGTCGCCGGGCCGGGGATGGAAGCAGCCTGGATGGCCGACGCAATCGTGTTCGCGATCACGAGGCCGCGAGGACAAATGATCGATGTCGTCCACGTCCGCTCCTTCGCGCCCGACCAGTAGCCAACACGCGCTCGCGCTCGAAAATCACGTTTGTAGGTAATTTCTGGTGACCCGTTCCACCAGAAATTACCTACAAACGCAGAGCGGCACCGCGCCGGCGGGGGGTGGCTCTGGAAACCGACTCGAAACCGGCTCTAGTCTCAATCCATGTCTCGCAGCGCTGCCGCCATCTTTGATCTCGACCGCACGCTGATCACCTCGTCGTCGGCGACCGTCTTTCGTAGGCACTTGGCCGACGCCGGGATTGGCGGGTCGGGTGATCTGCCTCTCGCTGACGTGCTCACCCGTTTCTACGAACAATTTGGCGAGAACTGGCTGATGATGCAGCCTGCGCGACTTGCGAGCCGGGCCGGAGAGGGCTGGTGTGCCGACGATGTTCAAGCGGCGATGGAGGGTGCGGCGGAGGAGTTGGCCGAGCTGCTCCTGCCGTACGCCGCAATGGTCATCGAGGAGCACCGAGAGGCCGGTCGCCTGCTGGTGATGGCAACTACTTCGCCTGTGCCGTTTGTCGAGCCTTTTGCCGAACGGCTCGGGTTTGACGCCGTCGTTGCAACGAAATGGGAGCGCGACGGGGACTTCTTCACCGGCCGTATGGATGGTGACTTCGTGTGGGGACGAACGAAGGCCGACGCCGTTGCCGCCTGGGCAGAGGAAATCGGCGTTGACCTGTCGCGCAGCTATGCGTACAGCGACAGCTACTTCGACTCACCGCTGCTGGCCATGGTCGGGCACCCTGTCGCTGTGAATCCGGATCTTCGGCTCCGGGCCACGGCTGTGATCCGGGGATGGCCGGTTCGACACTTCGACCGCGCCGACGGAATTGCGAAGGTGGGCGGTCGCGAGATTCAGGAGTGGGGTCGCCCGTTCATGCGTCCGGAGCTTCTTGCGCTGAACGCGCGCATCGAGTTCGAGGGGATCGAGAACATCCCTGAAACCGGTGGGGCAATCGTCGTGTTCAATCACCGTTCCTACTTCGACCCGTCGGTGATGGGTCTGGTGATGGCCAAGGCTGGTCGCAATTTGCGCGGTCTGGGTAAGAAGGAAGTGTTCGATGCCCCGATCATCGGTCAGCTGCTGCGTGCCGGCGGCGGCATACGTGTTGACCGCGGGACGGGGTCAGACGAGCCGCTCGATGCAGCCATCGAAGCGGTTGAAGGTGGCGACATTCTCATGATGGCTCCGCAGGGGACTATTCCTCGAGGCCCGGCCTTCTTCGATCCGGAGCTGACGGGGCGATGGGGTGCAGCCCGTATCGCTGCGGCCACGAAAGCTCCGGTGATCCCGGTCGGGTTGTGGGGAACCGAGAAGGTCTGGCCGCGCAGTGAGCGTGTCCCGCGCTTGTCACTCACTGATCGCCCACTCGTGACCGCCGCGGTCGGGCCCCCAGTGAAGCTGAAGTACAGGAGCGCCAACTCCGACACGAAGAGAATCATGGAGGCGCTGAGCGCCTTGTTGCCTCCGGAGTCACGCGAGCACCACACGCCGACACCCGAGGAGTTGGTGCTGACATATCCACCTGGTTACAGCGGTGATCCTGAGGCCGAATCTGATCGTCGCCCTGGCACCGACTCGTGACCATCCGATCGACCAACGAGGAACCAATGGCAGAAGTAGAACGTGAGACGCATTTCGACGATCGCATGTCCGACGAAGAGTCGCTCATGTGGAACATCGAGAAAGATCCCTGGCTGAACCCCAGTGGCGCGTCACTGGCGATCCTCGACGGGCCGGTCGATGAGGAGCATTTCCGCCGCACGATGCGGCACGCGGTGAGCAAGATGCCGCGTCTTTACGAGCGGGTGGTGCCAGGTCTCGGGCGACTGGTCCCGCCGGCCTGGGTGCCAGACCCGGAATTTGATTTTGAGTACCACACCCGTCGTATTCGCCTGCCGAATCCGGGCACCGAACGTCAGCTCCTCGACCTTGCCGCGCAGCTCTACCAGGAACCTTTGGATCGAACACGTCCGTTGTGGCGATTCGTGGTGATCGACGGCGTGAAAGATGGCCGGTCGGCGATCTGGTCGATCGTGCACCACGCGGTGAGCGATGGAATCGGCCAACTTCGCATGGCGGAGATGTACCAGCAACTCGATCCGACCGAGCCTGCGCCCGACGAGGTTGATCTCGAGCAGATCGTCGCCGACGCCGTCGAGGCGCACCACGCAAAGCAGATGGGCGGTGACCTGGCAGATGGCTTCCCGACCACAGTTGCGCAATCGCTCAGCCATCTCACTCGTCGTCAGCTCGGGAACGTTCGCCGGATTGCGGGGGAGGTTGTCATTTGGCCCGCCGATCCGAAACGTGCACGCGAAACGATTGGCGGAGTACTCGGGGCCGCGACCTCGACTATCGGTGCACTGACGGGTTCCGGCAACGAAGTGGAGGGCGGCTCGCCACTGTGGAAGACCCGTTCGCGTCATCGTCACCTCGAAAACGTTGGCTTGCCGCTCGATGAGTTGAAGGCGGCGTCGAAGCGTTACGGCGCAACGATCAATGATGTGTTCCTCGCCGGATTGACCGAGGGCGCGGTTCGCTATCATGCCGATCGGGGCATCGAGGTCGATGCATTCAACACCAGTTTCGTGCTCAGCACGCGGACAGACAGTGCCGTCGGGGGCAATGCATTCACACCTGTTCCGGTGCAGGTTCCTGGCGATGTGATGCCGTTGGAGGAACGAATCGCCGACATCCACGTACGACTTGCCGAAAAGCGGGAGTCCATGTCGACGGGGGGTGGAATGAGCGCGTTGTCGGGGGTCGCAAACCTGTTACCCACGTCGGTTCTTACCAGCGCGGCGCGCGCGGCCGCAGGCAAGATCGACTTTGCCACATCGAACATGCGTGGCGCGTCGTTTCCGCTTTACGTCTCGGGTGCGCGGGTGCTGCAGATCATTGTCATGGGTCCTGTTGCCGGGACCGCGTGCAACGCAACGGCCATGTCGTATGAGAACGAATTCGACATCGGACTCTTCATCGACTCGACCGCGATTGAATCGCCTGGCAATTTCCGAGATGCCGTCGAAGCGGCGTTCGCCGACATCCTGGCTTCGTAGACCTCCGAACGGATCCAGTGAGCGACGCGCCAGCAAATGAGACGAATGGGGTCAGACCCCATTCGTCTCATTTGGGAGCGGCAGGCCCAACTCGCGTTCAGGAGCTCACTGCCCCGCGGCCTGCTGCTGATGGTCCCTTGACCCTCGTTGAGCGTCCCATCCCTAGGCTGGGGCCTAGTGAGATCGCGATCGATGTGACGGCGTGCGGCGTGTGCCGTACCGACTTGCAGTTGGTGGAGGGCGATCTGCCCGCGCGCCGGCTTCCGATCGTGCCAGGTCATCAGGTCGTGGGTCGCGTTCGGGCCGTTGGTGAGGGAGTTGTGCAGTGGCAGCGTGGGGATCGTGTCGGCGTGGCCTGGCTCGGTGGTTCGTGTGGGGTATGCGATCTCTGCCGGTCCGGAAGCGAGAATCTCTGTGCCGATGCTCAGTTCACGGGTTGGGATCGTGATGGTGGCTATGGCGAATCGATGACAGCACTTGCGGACTTCGCGTTCGCGATTCCCGGCGGCTTCACCGATGAGGAGGCTGCCCCGCTATTGTGCGGCGGGGTGATCGGATACCGCTCGTTGAAGATCTCGGGAATCCGGCCGGGCGGCCGACTCGGACTCTATGGCTTCGGTGCGTCGGCACTGCTGGCGATTCAGGTGGCGCTGCACTGGGGCTGCGAGATCTACGTCGCCACAAGGTCTGCGGTCGAACAACAACGAGCTCTTGAGATGGGTGCCGCGTGGGCGGGTGCCTACGATGATCCACCGCCGGTGCCCCTCGACGCGGTGATCACGTTCGCGCCTGTCGGTTCGGTCGTTGTCGCGGCGCTACGAGCACTGCGGCCCGGCGGCACCGTGGCGATCAACGCCATTCATCTCGACGAAATCCCGTCGTTCGATTACGACTTGTTGTGGCGAGAGCGTGGTCTGCGCAGTGTTGCCAACTTCACGCGTCGCGACGCCGAGGAGTTCCTCGCGCTGGCGCTGGAAATACCGATCCGTACTGTCGTCGACGTCTATCCACTTGCTGATGCGAACCTGGCGCTCGACCGGTTGCAGCGCGGCAAAGTCAATGGTGCTGCCGTACTGACCATGTGATCTGTCGCCCGTATTCGTTGATCGCGCGGGCGGCAGGACTCGAATAGGGTTCATCCATGCAGGTCACTCAACTCTGGCGGTATCCGGTGAAGTCGATGATCGGTGGGCTAGTGGACGCGGTGGACCTCGATGATCTCGGCATCGTGGACGATCGAACGTGGGCCGTTCGGGATCTTGAGCGCGGCGGAATCCGAGGTGCAAAGAAGATTGGCTCGCTGATGCAATTGGCAGCGCGCGACGTCGATGGCGATGACGTCGCGATCACTCTGCCCGACGGCTCCGAGGTTCGCACGAGCGATGCCGATGTCGATGAGCGGGTCAGCGCGGCGCTCGATCATCACGTGCGTTTGGAACGTCTTCGCCCAGCCGACGATGTCGAGCATTACCGACGCGGTGCTCCCGACACTGATGATGCGATGGCCGAGCTGGGGTCGATCTTCGGGCGCGAGGAAGGCGAGCCACTTCCAGATTTCTCGGTGTTCCCACCTGAAATCGTGGAGTTCGAGTCGCCTCCCGGCACCTACTACGACGCATTCCCGCTCATGGTGATGACCGAATCAGCCCTCGCCGCGCTCGCTTCGGCGTTGCCCGATTCTAAGATCGATGTGCGTCGGTTCCGCCCCTCCATTGTGATCGGCTCCAACCCCGAATCGGGCTTGCCTCAGGGGCACCCGGAGTCCGGCTGGCCGGGTCGCTCCGCACGTATCGGATCCGCCGTCGTCGAGTTCGCTGCCCAGTGTCCCCGCTGTGGCATGGTGACCAGGGAGATCGACGATTCGCTGCCGACCGATCGCGCTGTGCTGCGTCACATCGTGCGTGATCTCGACCAGAACGTCGGTGTCTACGCCACCGTCACGACCCCCGGCACCATCAGGGTCGGCGACCCCCTCGAGTTCCTCTGACCCCGGTCCACCCCTCCACCCGGGTTCTGTGTCAGCACTTACCGCTGGCGCGCCCGTTTGTGCCGACACAAAATCGCAGCGTTGCCGATCCCTGTGGTTTGTGTCAGCGGCAACCGATGGCGCATCGGTTTATGCTGACAGAAACCCTGGATGAGTCGGTGGGAGATGGGCGTCGCAAGGGCCGCCGGGCTGCCCTACGAATTCTGAAGGGGTTGGAATTCCAGGGTGAGTGAATTCCCCCTAGGGTTCGGTCATGGATGGCGATCGGGAACCGCCGAACTCGGGTGACAGGGCAACCGGCGCGCCGAGTAGCGATGATGGAGGTACACGGAGACATCTTGATCCCGGCCGCGTCGTCACGTTCACCGATGGTGTTTTGCCATAATTGTCACGATCCTCGTGCTTGATCTCGAAGTCCCGGACCTCGGCCCTGGAGTCGGGCTGAGCGATGCGCTCGAGGAGGTGCGCCCGACTTTTGTGGCGTTCGTGATCAGTTTTCTACTCGTGGGGATGTATTGGGTGTGGCATCGAGGTGTCTTCGCCAATGTGGGTCACGCCGATCTCAACCTGGTATGGATCAATTTGCTGTTCCTGCTGCCGGTGTCGATGATCCCATTTGCTGCGTCCGTCCTCGGCGAATACTCGTCAAACCCGGCTGCGTTGCACCTCTACGGGAGCGTGCTGATCGTCGCCACGCTGGTCCGAACTTGGATTGACTTGTACCTGGACAGACACCCCAGCCTGCTCTGGACTCCCGTATCCAAGCAAAGACGTCGCCTCAGCACGATCGTCGCTACAGCACCAATCGCCGTCTATATCGCTGCGATGTTGATGGCTGACGTTGCACCGGAAGTGTCGTTGGCCTTGTACTTTGCGATGCCAGGGATCTACTTCGCACTGATCACGATTCTCAAGACTGGCTCGCGCACGAAGGTGGCCTCGGAAGGTCTTTCCTAACGACGTCAATACTTGCGAGGGCCCGTCACCCGACCGTCATCCAACCGGGGTCCAAGCACCATCACTGAGACTCGAAGTGATCGCAGCTTCGACGAAGGCGACTCCCTTCACTCCGTCAACGGCATTCGGGAAGTGAAGGGCGAGCGGGTCGGGGGTCATGCCCGAGCGTCGGGCGGCGATTGCCTCGGCGGCATCGGAGTAGACGTTGGCGAATCCCTCGTGGAAGCCTTCCGGGTGCCCGGCGACGATGCGTGATGCGTGAGCGGACAGCGGAAGTGTGCCGGGCCCGTTGGGCGTGCGGATCTCCGAGGGAGCGCCGAGCGGCTTGAACGCCAACTGTGTAGGCACTTCCTGCATCCACTCGATAGTGCCTCGGGTGCCCGACACGCGAAGCCGGAGACAGTTCTCGACGCCGGCTGCGGCTTGAGTGACCCAGAACGATCCGCGGGCGCCGTTGCCGAACCGGAGCAGTGCGCCCGCATAGTCATCGACCAGTCGATTGGGAACGATATGGCCGACTTCGGCCGCCAGTTCGGTCACCTCGAGGCCGGTGACGAAGCGGACGAGGTTGTGGGCGTGGGTGCCGATGTCACCCATCACGAGCGACGGTCCTCCGCGCACAGGGTCGTAGCGCCATGGGAGAGGGCCATCCGCCGGGTCGTGATCGGGGTCGCGTTCGGCGGCCTTTCCGCCCTGCACGTACTCGACCTGAATGAGCTGGATCTCACCAATCTGCCTGTCGGCGATCATTGCTCGGGCCTGGCGGACCATCGGATAGCCGGTGTAATTGTGCGTGAGGCAGAACACGAGGCCCGTCTCGTCAACCGTCGCGAGTACATCGAGTGCTTCGTTGAGTGTGTTGGCGATCGGCTTGTCGCAGATCACGTCGAAGCCCTGCCGGAGTGCCGCATTGATGTACTCAGGGTGGCTGTCGTTGGGCGTCATGATCGCTACGACGTCAGCACCGTCGGGGCGCGTCGCCTCGGCGTCGAGTAGTTCGATTGCTGTGGCGTAGGCCCGGTCGGGTTCAATTCCGATCGCCAGGGCGGCTGCGCGGGATCGATCAGCGTCTGTCGACAGCACGCCGGCGACTATCTCGTAGCGATCATCGAGCCGCGCCGCGGTCCGGTGCATGGCTCCGATGAAACTTCCTGGACCGCCGCCTATGACCGCGAGTCGGAGTCTTCGCCCCAGCATCTCGATGATCGGATTGGTATCCATGAGGTGCTCCTCGAACCGTCTCGGCGTTCAGCCGGGTTGGGCTTCTTGGCCAGCCGGGAGGAGTCCGCTGAAGGCCTCCATCGGGGTGATTTCGGCATTGAGGACTTGATAGATCGACTTACAGATGGGCATTTCGAGGTCGAGTTCGGCAGCCATGTTGTGAACGGTTGACGCAGTCTTTACGCCTTCGGCGACCATTGTCATGTCGCCAAGTATTTGCTTGAGGGGAATGCCCAGGCCGAGTTGCTCGCCGACGTGGCGGTTGCGGCTGTGCGGGCTCATGCAGGTCACCATCAGGTCGCCTATTCCGGCGAGTCCGTAGAACGTCGCTGGGTCGGCGCCCATAGTTACGCCGAGCCGGGTTAGTTCGGCCAGCCCACGGGTTATGACCGCAGCGCGTGTGTTGTCGCCTACGAACAGGCCTTGGGCGATACCGCTGGCAATGGCTACGACGTTCTTGAGCGCGCCACCCAGTTCGCACCCGAGAACGTCGTGGTTGGTGTAGATGCGGAATGTTCCACGCTGGAGTAGACGCTGGAGTTCAGTCGCTACTTCGAGGTCAGGTGTGGCCAGGACGCTCGCAGCGGCGCTGCCGGCGATAATCTCGCGGGCGATGTTCGGCCCGGTCAGGGCTGCGGCGGGTCGGCCGGGAAGTACCTCGCGGATAAGTTCGGTCATCCGTAGACCAGTTCCCTGCTCGAAGCCCTTCGACAGGCTGATGACGGGGATCCACGGCGCTACGAAAGGTTTAGCCGCTTCGATGGTTTCGCGAAATCCGCTCGTCGGTACGCCGACGATCAGAACTTGGGCATGTCCGGCAGCCTCGGCAAGATCACCGGTAGCGCGTATGCCGTCAGGGAGTGGTGTGCCCGGCATGTATTTTGCGTTCTCGCGCGTCTTCTGGATCGCCGCGGCGTGCTCCGGATCACGTGACCAGAGCACCGTGTCGTGGCGATCCGCCACGAGTGCTGCGACGGTCGTGCCCCACGACCCCGCCCCGAGAACTGTCACGCGCATGTTCTGTCTCCCTGCATAGTGCGGACACTAGTGCCGGCCCGCCAGCAGATGCTCAGATCCCGTCGTGGTGGGCGCCGATGAGGACGACGACCATCAAACATGGCTCGTCATACGGATTGCGCCATGCGTGTCGAGTTCCGTTCTGGACGACGGTGTCGCCGGCACCGAGTTCACGAGTGGCGCCGTCGTCCAGTTCGAGGATGCATCGACCGGACACCACATATTCGAAGTCGACTGTTGCAGTCGTGTGCATTCCGGGATGTTCTGGTTCGAGGTGAGCGCCGAGGCCCGGGAGCTTGTTCTCCATCTCGGCGAGAGCCGAATCGAAGTCGATGTCGTCGACCACGGTTACCGAATCTGGCGCCACGCTGAAGAGGCCGAATCGGAATCCACCGAGCCCCGGGAAGTAGCTGTGGTCCGATGGTCTCGTGCCATCTCCCGGGAACCGTGCGGGCTCGTCCGATCCCCATAGGCGGTAGAAGTCGGTCGACGGCAGAAGGTCGAGGTTTATCGGTTCCACCACATCGTCGCTTGCAAACACGGCCTTGCCGTCGCTGTTGTGGCCTGTAACCACGCGTCGGATACTCATCACGTTCCCCTCTCGATTGCGGAATGCAGACGCTAGACCAGATCGCGATGCGGGTTCGACGGTGAGGGTGTCAGCGTTGCGTCGCTACGCCCCAGTAGTGGTACGAACCAATCTTGGGACCGGGGAGATAGCCGGATTCGATCGTGTCGATGCCGAATCCGGCCGACTCGATCAGCCTCGGGATCGGGCGGTTGACATGGCAGCCGCCGGCGACACGACTCCAGACGGGATCGATTCGATCCTGCCACGTGCGCACCGACTCGTCAGGAGCCTCGCCATGCTCTGAGAACAGGAGCTGGCCACCGGGTTTCAGAACACGTCGCATCTGGCCGAGAGCACGTTCCCAGTCGGGGATCGTGCACAGGGTGTAGGTGAGCACAACGGTGTCGGCACTGTCGTCGTCGAGAGGGATCTCTTCGCCGGGCAAGCCGAGCCATCGGACCTCGATGTCAGACTGCAGGATCCGGTCGGCCGCCTTGCGGCGCATACCTTCCGACGGCTCGATGCCCCACACCATCTCGACCTTGTCACGGTCGTAGAACGGCAGGTTCAGCCCGGGGCCCATCCCAACCTCCAGGACGCGTCCTTCGGCCTGCGGAACGACCTTCTGGCGTTGACGCTCCATGTCGCCACCACGACATGCGCAGTTGATCAGGTGCGGAAGCACGTAGGTGTCGTAAATCCCCATCCGTACATCAGAACACATCGAAGCGGCGCTTTGGTCTCGTTCTCGTGAACTATTACCGACGTCTCGTCGGTAATAGTTCACGAGAACGAGACCAGGACAGGCGCCGGGTCAGGCGGCGGTTGGCATTGAGCGGGAGGAAATGAGCTGGCCGCGACGGCTGAGAACGGTGCCGACCGGGAAAGAGGCGCACACTTCGGTGATCATGTCGAGGTGATCGTTTATCATGTCTTCGACTGCGTCGTCGGCGTATTCGAACGGCCCATCTTC
>Ga0209013_10001356_pt1 | contig 22579 bp, 23 predicted proteins | sample Cruoilmetagenom2_FD_187291 | JGI IMG/M metagenome (GOLD analysis project Ga0209013, IMG submission 187291) | Oil polluted marine microbial communities from Coal Oil Point, Santa Barbara, California, USA - Sample 2 (SPAdes) (version 2) | ecosystem: Environmental > Aquatic > Marine > Oil seeps ... | reverse complement strand
GAAAGGTACAAACTTGCGTAAAGCAGAATTAAATGGCGTAATTTTGACTGGTGCTAACTTGGTTGGAGCGGACTTGAGTGGCGCTACGTTAAGCGGTGCCAACTTAGATGGTGCAGACTTACGCAAAGCTGACTTACGTGGAACTGACTTTTGTGGAGCGAACCTCGTTAACACAGATTTAAGGGGCACAAAACGACATAAAACTAACTTTAGCGGAGTAGGATGGAAATAAAATCAGACAGCGCTAAAAACAGAAGAATAGGTGGATTGGAGTGAATGTTGTTTTTTTAGATTGCACACCACGTTAATTGTACACCTTGGGCTTGCTAAGATACAAACTCTGTGAATTTTTTGAACTTAATCCGAGATATCCTTTCTCGTAAGTGAATATCGCTTGCCGTTCGATAGTTGGTTTCACATATTGTTTTTTTCCCATTCTATAGCCCCTCCAACATACATGCCTACAATCTTATCGATATCTGTTATAGCATTCGTCGGAAACTTAATAAAAGCAACGTCTGTTTTGTATGTTCTATCTTTTATCTCCGATTGCTTTTCATAAAGCAGTTCCGTCAGTACAGCCGGCAAATTCAGCCCTGCGCCAACGCACACATCGATCCATGACGGAAATCTCGAGTTCATCTCAATTAAATGATACCCATCATTCCTTATAAATTCCACCTCAAACGGACCTTCCCATCCCATCCCGAGAACGAACTCCTCTGTAAGGGATAATAGATCTTCATCATACACAGTGACACCAAAGACCGTTGTTCCGTTCTCTGCTATCTTGAGCTTCTTGATCATCAATTCCGAAACATCGCCGCCATAAACAATCCCCGCCACGCTGTAGGGTTCACCATCGAGATTCTTCTGTGCTATCGGTATCTCACCCATCTGCATCAGGTACTGAGATATTGTAAAACCCTCCTCGATAGAACGCGCTCGAAAAACACCCTGAGATCCTCCTTTTAGAAAGTATGGCGGCGCCCAATCCAGATATTCAGAGAATCTGCGCGTTTCAGGCATTGTAATCCCCTTGGAACTGGCATACGCGTATGTTTCAAGTTTATCGTTTGCAAGCCGAACGATCTTCGGCTCCGGAACCAAAACATCGATACCATATTCATAAAAAACATCTCTGCTTTCTGCAAATGCCTCAACATCATCATCCATATTCGGGATGAGCGCGCTCACCCCTTTTGCGGAGGATATCTTCACGATGGCATCGATGTCATACGGCTCAACAACATAAGATGAATCCACCTCGATATACATCCCGGCATCCATGGGCTCTCCAAATGCTACAACATTCACATCAGGACACCCGGTCTTTATACACCGTGCAACAGCTATACCGGGTGCCTTCTCAGACATCCCTGTGAGCCCTATCTTTCGCATAGCTCCTCCAACGCAGTGCGGATATCGGCTACATCCTCACGAAGGGTATCTTCATCGATCTCGTACTCATCCAATATTTTATCTATACATTCATCTAAATTATTATTTAATATGCCTTCTACAATAATAGATGCTGTTTCATTTAACAGATGCACATCCCCGGTTCTTGAATCAAAGATATAACCTCTTTCGTGAATGCGCTTATACCGTATGTTATCCAGGTTCATGCAAAGACTTAATCGCATCTATTAACTTAAGAATACTTATGAACCTGCGGGATATCTCATCAATCCTAAACGCGGCTGATGACCGGAAGACTGCCATCTTATACGAAGATAAACGAGTTACTTATGGCGAGTTAAAGAAAAGGATCAATGAAACCTGCAGCGATATGAAAAATTTCATTAAAGAAGGGGATAAAGTTGTTATAAGGCTTTCAAACATCCCAAAATTGGTAATACAAGTTTATGCGATAGGGCGACTCGGTGGTATACCCGTCCCAATATCACCATCGCTAAAATCAAGAGAGATCCATGATATCGCCAATGACGTGCATGCAAATGTGACGATATCGGAGGCTGGTGGGAAGATCATGGACTCGGATGATGAATTGCATCTGGGCGGCGATGCAGCAATGGTGTTCTACACATCGGGAACTACCGGAAAACCGGAGGGTATTGTGCATACAAAGGATACGATTCTAACAACGTGCCGCGCAGAAGGAGAAATATTAGGAATACGGGAAGATGATGTGATTGGAGGGACGCCGCCATTATCATTCACGTATGGTTTTGGGGCGCTTGCCATAATACCATTTTTATTTGAAGCAACCGCATCTTTATCAAAATACGAACCATCTCAAAAAAACATCCGGAAAATATTCGAAACAATAGAAAAGGATCAGATAACTGTTTTTTACAGCAGTCCAACCACATACCGCCTAATGTTAAAGATGCCGAAAGAACACGATCTAACCTCATTAAGACTTCTCATCACAGCAGGCGAAACGATGGGGACCGGACTTTACCGCAGACTCAAAATGTTCTTACCTCATGCAGAAATAGTCGAACATCTTGGTTGTACAGAATCGTTTCATGCAATAATCTCCAATAGACCCGGAAATGTGAAACCAGGTTCTCTTGGACTGGAGCTTCCATGCTATCATGCAAAGATATTATGTGATGATGGAAAAGAGGGTCCGCCGGGCGTTTTCGGTAAATTGGCATTTCGTGGTCCCATAGGCAGACAATTGGGGGAAACTGAAGTAAAAGAATGGAATTACACAGGAGATATCGCATATAGAGATTCGGAAGGCTATATATGGTATGTTTCGAGGAGTGATGATCTGATAAAGACTGCGGGATATCTGGTCTCTCCATACGAGATAGAGAATGTCCTTATAGAACATCCTGCAGTTTCAGATGCCGCGGTTACTGGAGTCGCAGATTCTATGATCGGTCAGAGAATAAAGGCGCTTGCAGTGCTTATGGGTAATTTTAAGCCATCAAAAGATCTAAAAGAAGATATAATAAGATTTTTAAGGAATCAAATAGCAGAATACAAGATTCCACAAGATATGGAATTTGTCAAATCGATTCCAAAAAGTAATCGAGGAAAAACATTGCGAAAGACGGATTAGTTGATTGTAGTTTTTGCATAACCAGTACTGGCAGAATTTTGTTTGAACCTTTTTGTTTTGATTACTTAGAAAATAATGTAAAAATAAAAAAAGAGTGCGTGGACATTTCACGCACACAGCATGGACTTATCGACTATCGATTACGTCCGTGCCCCTGTCCGCCATTACCGCGACCGCGTCCGTCTCGCGGCGGCTCATAATCCTCGTCCTGTCCGTTCGGGATGCCGTCGTTGTCATCGTCCCTGCCGTTGATGCCGTCGTTGTCACAGATGCCATCACCATCCTCGTCAACAAAGTTTGCGCCATTGCCGCCGCATCCGCATCCGCATCCGCCGCGTCCACGTCTGCAGTTGTTGTCGCAGACACCGTCGTTGTCATCGTCTACGAATTCTGGGCGTTCGCCGATGTTGTCACAGACGCCATCGCCGTTATCATCCACGTATCGGGCACCGCCAGCGCCGCCGCCCTGACCGTGCTGGGCAGCAACAACTCCTGCGGAGACTGCTACCAGTGCAACGATCAGTATTCCTGCAATTGTTCTTGTTCTCATTGTTGTTTTCACCTCGTTTGAGTTTAACCCGTTTGGGCAATACTCAATCAGCGGACGTACATATATAATTATTCCAGAATTATATCCAAATCTTGCCAGAATCATACCCAAATTCGGCACAATCGGAAATTCCAGTGAAATACGCCCGGGTACTTTTATTCTTTGCGCCATCGCGTCTTTGCGTTCTCATTTTCCAATTCAACGAGAAAGGCGAGAGAGACGCGAAGAGTGTTGTCAATCCTGGCATCCACGTCTTTCGCGTTGTTGCGCATTCAACTGACCACAACAGAAATCACTGGATTTGTAGACAGTGCCCCTCAAATTCATTCCGAACTGAGGTACATCAGCACCAAAAGCGCCATAAATTCAAGTATGTCAGGTATCACGTCAAGCGGTCCGAGTGCGCACATCCGACGCCCGCCCGCAGCATGCAAGCATGGGGTCGATGTGACCGCATGTAAGAGCAAAAGAAACGCAAATATCATCAAGCCCAGTGTGAACTTCGATTTGATCTGTGCGTAACTTCGAATATAAATGGCAAGCAGTATTACCAGCAGCACCACATTTGCTGTGGTCATCACCGTCTTGGCATTCAATATAACTACAGGATCATACATGAATATTTGCATATTATCACCGCTTCACTTGAATTTATTCCCAATTTTCTCCCAAATCTCTTCGAAGAGTGCGTAATTATCTTCCATGGTCCGGGATAGAAAATACATCGCGCCGTAGCCACTTCCCGTGGGTGTGACCACGTTATTCTCAGAAAGGACCTTCAGATGATGTCTTATCGTCTTGTAGTCCAGTTCCAGCACTGCCGATAGCTGATTGGCATTGTACGGGCGGTCTCTCAATGCATTGATCATCCGGGCACGGTTCACTCCGCCTCTTGTGCCGGCGACCAGCCACCAGAGCACACGTTTCATAGCATGAAATTGGCAGGCACCCTCTTATGTCTTCGGGGTCGATCAGAACTCCTGGCAAGGAGTCTTGATTATGTGTGTCAGCAGGACGCGATATGCGCGCTGTCAGGCGGTTTCGCTCAATCTCCCGAGCGCAGCCTCAACAAACCCTCTGAAGAGCGGTGCCGCATTCTCAGGTCTCGATTTGAATTCCGGATGGAACTGGCATCCGATGAAGAACCTGTGCGAGGGGATCTCCACAATTTCCATTCTGTTCATGTTTTTACCGGAGAAAACCACGCCTCGTGACCCGAACTCATCGAGGTACTCCGGGTTCACCTCGTAGCGGTGTCTGTGCCGCTCCACCATCTTCAGACTGCCGTACAATCGGTGTGCGAGCGATCCTTCGGTTAGCACTGCCTCGTAATCCCCGAGACGCATGCTTCCACCCATGTCTGTTACCTCGTACTGCTCTGGCAGGAGACCGATCACGGGATGGGGGGTCTCACCGAACTCAGAGCTGTTTGCATCCTGCCACCCGATCACATTTCTCGCAAACTCGATTACCGCAAGTTGCATGCCGAGACAGAGCCCGAGGAACGGTACATCCTCTGTTCTGGCGTATTCGATTGCATCGATCTTCCCTTCAATCCCGCGTTCACCGAATCCACCTGGAACAAGAATCCCATCGAACTCTCCGAGCGATTTTTTGACATGTTCCGGAGTGCCATTTAGATTCTCGGAATCGATCCATTCGATATCAACATTGCAGCCGCAAGCGATTCCCGCATGTTTGAGCGACTCCCTGATGCTCGTGTATGCGTCCCTGAGATCGGTGTATTTCCCGACAACGGCGATGGATATTGTTTCCCCGCCCTCCTTGATCTCGTCCATCCGTTCGACCAGTTTTCGCCACCTGGATTTGTTATCGTTCTTTTCCAGCTTGAATCTCTTGGTAAGATAGTCGGATATCCCCTCTTTCTCAAATATCAGCGGGACATGGTATATGTCATCAGCATCATACGCGCTCACAATCGCACTTGCAGGGACATCGCAGAATAGCGCGATCTTCTCCTTGACTGCCAAAGAGAGTGCGGACGTGCACCGTGCAACGATTATGTTCGGATACAAGCCGAGTTCACGAAGCTCCTTCACCGAATGCTGGGTCGGCTTGGTCTTCTGTTCGCCCTGACAATCGACCGGAACAAGCGTCACATGCACGAGCACGAGATCTTGCATTGCCTCCTCACGCTGCATCTGCCTCGCCGCCTCCAGAAACGGCATCGACTCGATATCACCAACCGTACCCCCTATCTCAATTAAGCATATCTCTGCGCCGCTCGCCAGAGCTACACTTCTGATCCTTTCCTTGATCTCGTTTGTCACATGCGGGATGATCTGCACGGTATTTCCAAGATAATCACCTCTCCTCTCCTTTTCGATCACTTCTTTGTAGATCTTTCCGGTGGTCAAGTTGTGGTCTCTGGTAAGTTCGGTATCGAGAAATCGCTCGTAGTTGCCGAGATCAAGATCAACCTCGCCACCATCCTTCAACACAAAGACCTCGCCGTGCTGGAACGGATTCATGGTCCCGGCATCGATATTGATGTAAGGATCAATCTTGATTGCTGTCACCCGGTACCCCTTGTTCTTTAGGATTCTTCCGATGGATGAGGTGGTGATGCCCTTACCAAGACCGCTCATGACTCCGCCGGTGGTGATTACATACTTCATAGTGGATAATGGTTGTTTAATGATTTAAACATCGGTACTGACAGCCTGGTTGGGGTGTTTTATGCATCTGTCTCAGAGGATGTTTCGGGTCTATAGCATCTCGCGTTGCGGTTGCCAAAACCCCGGAGACTTTTTTGATATTTTTGAAATAAAGTTTCGAAAAGCCACAGAGGACTCAAAGCGACACATAGTGGGCGAAAGATAAAAATAACAACTTTCTGCGGTTTAATGTTCCGTACCATAATCGGATCCTCCGGAAGAGTGAAAAAGTGCATGCAACGCGAATTACCGAGAGAGCCAATGTTTCCGGATTTTTCGCAACCCTCTTTGAATCGATTTGCGATAAACACGGCGTACATCAGAGCCCCCTCTTTTTGCAGTTCTTTTGCGAATGCAAAGGTACATTAGATTGCAAGAGATAAGTGCCACCATGATAACCGTTGCAGTAACCGGTGCACGTGGGCGCATGGGTATGCTCATAATCGAGAACGTCACTGCTGCACCTGATATGGAACTTGTGGCAGCATTTGATCTCAGAGAGATCGGTGCGCCTGCAGGTGTGGGTGATGTTTTGGTATCAGACGCAGGCGAGATTGATGCAGTGCTTGAAAAGACTTCGCCTGACGTTCTGATCGACTTTACGATCGCAGACGCCGCTGTTACGAACATCAGAGCCGCTGTTACGAACAATGTACGCCTCGTTGTCGGTACAACAGGGCTTGAGCCGTACCAGGACGAGATTGCAGGAATCGTAGCAGAGCGAGTCTCTGCGGTGATTGCGCCGAACTTCTCAGTCGGTGTCAATCTCTTCTGGAAACTGCTTGCGGACGCTGTTTTATACATCAGCGACTGGGACATCGAGATAATCGAGGCGCATCACAGAAACAAGAAGGATGCACCATCGGGAACCGCGATGCATGCGGCTGCGGTAATCAGCAACGCTCTTGGCGGAAAGGAACTGGTGCACGGGCGCGAGGGGCTCTCTCCAAGAGGGACCGAGATCGGGATGCATGCTGTGAGGGGCGGCGACATCATCGGCGATCACACCGTCCTCTTCGCAGGAGACGGCGAGCGAATCGAGATTAGACATCAGGCGCACAGCAGGCAGGCGTTTGCAGGTGGCGCAATCAGAGCAGCGCGGTGGGTCATTGGTGCGCCGAAAGGCATCCATGGCATGGACAAGGTGCTCGGGATATAGCCGCGGCGGTTCCGGATCGCAACAGGAGTTAGAATTGGTGTCTGAAGGAATTTCTGGAGCGAAGTAGCTGCGTGGGCGGTACCTACATACGTGTAGTTAGTGCAATCATACTACGTACGTTGTATCTGTTTTAAAAATATACATCGGGCATGACAAGTATTATTATAAACAATTTAGCATCAGATATTATAGCAAGTGGTCCGGAGGCAACCATGAATAGCTACACCAACTACATCACACTACTGTTGATCCTGCTATTTGCAGGAGCAGCATCTGCAGATACTATGCTGGTACCAGAGAATTATGTGTCCATTCAGGATGCTGTTAATTGCGCAGAAGCTGGCGATACCATTCATGTCAGCAAGGGCACATACCATGAACGCATAGCAATCGATAAGTCTGTGCTATTGGTCGGGGATTATGCCGCAATCGACGGTGGTTGCGAGGGAGACGTTGTGACCGTGAAAGCGGATGGCGTCACAGTCTCCGGCTTCACCCTTCTGAATGGAGTTGCAGGCGTCAATATATCAGAATCGGCATCTGAGAGTGTCATTGAGAACAACCGGATCAACAACAACGAGTACGGCATCGTTCTGATGGGCGCCAGTGATGGTATAATCATAGATAACCAGATCCGGGGCAACACGCGCCACGGAATCTTTCTTAAGACCGCCAGAAACAATGTGATCATCGAAAACCTGGTAACGCGGAACCATGGTTGCGGTATTCACCTCCAAAATTCCACAGATAACATCATAACAGATAATGTATTTTCACGCAACCTCGAACCGCAGAGTGTAACCGACGATGCCAAATCGACAGACAGACACGACATCTGTATGGTGCAGTCCGATGGCAACTGTATCAACGCCGATGTGATCGGTCACGTATCAGTCCCCAGGTCCCCCGGAACCCTCATTGATGGCGATGTTGTTGATGATGCCCGGTATGACCGCGACGCGATCGGTGAAGCAGCCATCCCATGTCTTGACGAGACCGCAATTGATGGCGATGTTGTCGCTGGTGACCTGTGTGGCAGCAACATCACCAATGAGGCTGAACATATAACCGGTGACGGTTGCGACAACAACAGCGACCGCGATAACAGTACCAAAGTCAAAATCGGCGCAATCGATGCAATCGATGCCATCGATGTGATCGACAGGGCATCCGTCGCCCAGTTCAATTGCACCGTTGTTGATGCGAAAGGGTTGTATATGGACGAGGACAGAATCGCAGTCTCGTCAGTGGATAACACAACTACAGATATACGTAGCAACAGAGTTGTAGTGGCAGAGACTGGCAAAACATTGTACGTACCCACCCAGTATCCGACAATACAGGCTGCAATCGACAACACAGTCAATGGAGACACGGTATACGTGTTCAACGGAACATACATCGAGAACATCGTTGTGAACAAGAGGATTATGCTGCAGGGCGAGGACCGGGGCAACACGGTGATTGATGGCAATGGCGGGGATGTTGTGAATATAAAATCACCTTATGTCAACATCAGCGGATTCACGATAAGAAACGGTGGTTATGGAATTTATATGGTCATTGGCAGGGATTGCAGGATAACGGATTGCGATCTACATTCAAACATACATGGAATCTATCTCTGGAGGGCATGCAGAGACAACGTGATAAGCGATTGTATCCTGCACTCGAATACCAATAATGGAATCTTTATCTTTATGTCGAGCAGCAACAACAGTATATCTGGTTGTACCGCGTATTCAAACGGTAACAATGGGATCATGCTGCAGAAGTTCTGTAACAACAACACGGTTGTGAACTGTGATGCAAGCTCGAATCAGCAGAACGGCATCTGCGTCTTTCAGATAGGCAGCGGAAACACCATCCGAGACTGTACTGCACATTCGAATAATGGAAGCGGGATTGCGATACAGAAGTCCAGCAACAACAACACTGTTTTGAACTGTGCTACGAACCTGAATCTGCAGAGCGGCATCTGTATATTTCAGGTATGCACCGGAAACACCATCCGGGACTGCAGTGCGCACTCAAATAACAGAAGCGGGATCTTGATACAGAAGATATGCACAGGAAACACGGTTGTGAACTGTGATGCACGCTCGAATCAGCAGAACGGCATCTGCGTCTTTCAGGTATGTGATAACAACATGGTTGCGGACTGCCGCGCCGCACAAAATACTGGTGACGGAATCTTCGTATCCCACGCATGCAATGGAAATATGGTTGCGGGCTGCGACTCGTCGGGAAACATAAATGGCGTTCACGTATCCCACGCAAGCAGCGGAAATGCGGTTGTGGGCTGTAATGCACAGGATAACATAAACGGCGTCCACATATCCCAGGCAAGTACAGGCAACATGGTAACAGACTGCGACACGCTGAATAACACAAACGGCATCTTCATATCCCACGCAAGTGCCGGCAACACGGTAACAGGCTGCTATGTACATTCAAATCTGCGACGCGGCATCTACATGGCGATGTGCAGCAAAGAGAACAATGTTGCGGACTGTATGGTCGATTCAACAGTGTACGGTGTGGTATTGTCAAGATCGAGCACGAATAACACGATAACTGATTCTACCATAACAGAATCCGGTATCAATGACTTCCTGGTGGAGTATGCATCCTCAGGAACTGCGGTCAACACCGGATTTGACGCGGGCAGTGTCAGTGTCCGCCTTGTATCTATGCTCTCTGTTAAGAATTATCTCGATTTACTGGTGAGTTGTGGTGCGAACCCAATCGAAGGTGCTGACGTCAGCGTAACAGACGGAGGAAAGACAGTATACGCTTCACCTGGATACGATGGTTCCGATCCGAAGACCGGTTCTGATGGGCTCTGCAGTGGGATTGTGGTCACTGACCGCGTTTATTATTCCAGTGTCCCAACAGAGAACACAACCCTCGTCAGTGCGAAGCACGGCGTATGGGAGGACGCAGATAGGGATGTGAATATGTCGGTATCGCATACTGAGGTCTTCACCGAGACCGCAACCGAGGTCGCTACCACTACCGTGACATGAGGGGTATTGTATTTTTATTAGCCATACCACTTTCATGTATGTTATCAGTCGGTGTTTGTCCGGCAAACCCTGACATATCCGTCTACACCGGAAGTTGCGATGCAACAGTGATGCAAGCGCTGGTACATGCTGTTTATGACATCGAAGAAGTCGGTTTTCAGTTGTTCCCAGAATTTGCGAGATTCTTCGAGCGGTTCCTCTCAAATAGGGCAGACATATCTCCCAATCTTGACGTTACCAAGTCCTTTTTTGCAATGATTGTTGTATCCATTGTGATTCATCTGATACCCGCATTTCGGACAGTCTGGTGACACAATTTTCCGGAATATTTCGTTTGTGGTGTATTCGAAGTCGTCCGAGTAGTTTTTGAAGATTGAGGAGAATATGCCCGCATGGGCAAAGTTTAATAGTGTACAGTTTAGAATTGTCATTGTATAGCCAATGGGTATATCTCCTCACCTGATTAAAAAGATTTTGGGAAAGGGTATCCTATTATATCACTGGAAAAATCGATTGCGCCCTCATTAGTATTCATTAATGTTGTTGAGTTTTGGTTCTATCAGGTTTTCTGGGATGGGGATTTGATGTTTAATAAAGATTCAAGATTTATGCTTATTTGGTGTTCGTGTTTTTATTTACTATTCTCATGCATCCTCCTGATGCCTTCGATTTCCAATTGAGGGTCTTTGACTTCGAGATGCCATCGTTGTTGCGCGGAGGTCAGGTGGATGAAGGGATGCGGGATGCGGGACTTATCGGAAAGCCCCATGAAAATGAAATCCCCACAAAGGTTTATGTGTAGTGTAAGGCTAATCTTACTTATGGCGAGGTAGTCGAAATGATAAATGTTGCAATAACAAAACTCAGTTCCAAAGGGCAAATAGTGATTCCTTCGGAAATGAGAGATGATTTTAGTAAAGGGGAAAAACTTGCCATAATCAAGAGCGGAAAGCAATTGATCTTGAAAAAGGTAAGCGATTTAGGTAAGAATTTCGAAGAGGATCTTGCTTTTGCTAAAAAAACAGAAGAAGCCTGGCAGAGTTATGAAAGAGGAGAATTTGTTTCCCTGCCTGCTGACAAATTTCTTGAAGAGCTGGAAAAATGTTAGAGGTAGAGCATAAACCCAATTTTTTAAAAAAGGTACATAAAATAAAAGATAATTCTGTTAAAGAGCGAGTTAAAAATCAAATCAAAAAAATATTAGAAAATCCCGAAATCGGAAAACCGATGAGATATGTAAGAAACGGAACAAGAGAACTGTATATGGGTTCTTTTAGACTGTCTTATGCTTATTTAGAGGATGAAAATAAAATAATCTTTTTAGATCTATACCATAAAGATGAGCAATGATTTTTTTGTCCATCAATTCTTAAGTGATGCAAGTATATACCAGATACCCATCACATGAAAACATGGCGATACCAGTTCTCCATCCGATCCAAAGCGGAGTTTTCAGGAAATACCGCATTTTCAAGTTTTATCGCAGGAAATGTTTATGTGCGAACAAGTATATTTCGGAATCAGCCAGATATAACTACCATTCCCGCCAAGGGGTATTACAGCTGTCAAAACTGGTCTATGCTGAAACGATTGTATGGATGTGCGACCCTGGTCTATGTGAAATTCTTCAGATGCATCGGATGCAAAAGTTCCTATTCCCCTGAGAGGATCCGGAGCTGCCCGGTCATGAGGTGTCCGAAGTGCAATTCTGCGCTTGATGCCGAGTATGACTACAAATCGATACAGCGTACGATTCGCAAGGACGAATTCATGCGCGAGTGCCCAGGTCACTGGAAATACTGGGCATTCATGCCAGTTAGCGACATCTCCATGATCGTTGCAATGGGTGAGGGCGGTACGCCTCTTGTTGACCTGACACGACTGATGCCGCAAGCAAAGAAGTTTCTTGTGAAGTACGAGGCAGCCAATCCAACGGGATCATTCAAGGACCGCGGCTCATCGCTCGAGATCACAAAAGCGGTCACCTGGGGGAGAAAGAGAGTAGTGATCGCATCAACAGGGAATATGGGGTCTTCTGTTGCTGCATTCGCCGCATTTGCCAAACTAAGATGCAAGATCATCCTCCCCGATTTCGTGAACAAGGCGAAGATCGCCCAGATGAAGGCTTATGGCGCTGAGATCGAGCTTACAAGCGGCGACTACGCAGATGCTATGAAGATTGCCGAGAACCAGGTCCGCAGCGATCCCGAATCGTTTCTGGCAGGCGACTACCCGTGGCGGTGCGAGGGCACAAAGACGGTGGGGTTCGAGATCGCTGACCAGATGTACTGGCGTGTTCCTGACGCTGTGATCGCGCCCATTGGAAACGGCACCCTGATCTGGAGCGTGTGGAAGGCGTTCAGGGAATTGATGATCACCGGGATCACCGATGCGCTGCCGCTCATGATAGGTGTCCAGGCAGAGAAATGCGATCCGGTCGTGAGAGCATGGGAGGAGCGGACCGACACAATCGTGCCGATAGAAAATCCAAGAACCGTTGCCTCTGCAATCGCGTGTGGGACCCCTATCGATGGCTTGCTTGCATTAAAGGCGATCCGCGAGTCAGGCGGCGTCTGCATAAGGGTGACTGATGGGGAGATCCTTAGGGCGAGAGATGAACTCGGATCAAACGGTGTCTTTGTTGAGCCAAGCGGGGCGGTTTCTTTTGCAGGAGCAAGGAAAACTGGCGATTTGTTGGACCGGAAGACGGTTGTTTGCATCGCAACAGGGCACGGACTCAAGGATATGTATGGCATCGAGTGATGTGGTGCCGCCTCCTGACTTTGCAACCCACCCCGCCTTCATCAAATCCCGAGTTCGTACCCATACCCCCGCGCCTCCAGTTCATCCCATTCCCGATCGACCTCCGCCTGTATCGCCCCGATATCCGCATCCGAAAGATGCGAAAACCTCCCCTGCGCACGCAGATACTCCGAAACCTCCTGCCGCTTCTTCGGAATGTGTGTCAGATTAACCCTGCCATCCATAATCTCATAGAGCTTCCACATCCCTGTTCTCACCGCAAGTCTCCCGATGTTGATCCCCTCTGCCGGATCAAAACCCCAGCCAACAGGGCACGGCGTCAAAAGATCGATATAAGCCATCCCATTAACCTCAGCCGCTTTCTTAACCTTATTCAGAAAATCGATCGGATATGCTGGACATGCTGTTGCGACATAAGGTATCCTGTGAGCTGCCATGATCGCAGGCATATCCTTTGCCACCTCAACCTTCCCGACCGGCGTTGTTGATGTATATGACGCACGCGGCGTCGAGCTTGCCCGCTGGTGCCCGGTGTTTCCGAATGACTGGTTGTTGTAGCAGATGTAAATCATGTCGATGTTCTTCTCTGCCGCTCCTGATAGGCTCTGGAGTCCGATGTCGTACGTTGCGCCGTCGCCAGCATAACCCAGGATATTGGCATTGATGTTCTTTCTTCGCAGCGCATAGTAGAGTGCTGTTCCTGCAGCACCAGTATTCTCGATTGCAAGATGGATCCATGGAACCTTGAGCGGAGTGGTTGGATAGACCGGTAGCAGGGTCATGCAGCCGGAGCCATTGATGACGATTGTGTCCTTGCCGAGAACCTTCAGTGCAAGACGAAGCCCGAGGGATGCAGAGCAGCCCTGACATGCGACATGTCCTCCGACAAGGTAATCTTCCATCGGGATATCGGTCAATTTCTTCAGATCAGGGGTTTTCAAAATATCCACTCCTCTACGTCTCGTCCAAGTCTTTTAAACATCTGCTCGTACTTTTCGACCCCGATCCGTCTGCCTCCAAGCCCTGCAATGAAACTGGTAACGCCCCTTCCAAGGCAGGCTTTCACCTCGGTTGCTATGATCCCGCCGCTTCCCGGGGAGATATCCTGGTCAATGACACCGATCTCTTCCACAAGAGAGAGCGCATCAACGATCTCCTCGCATGGAAACGGACGCATTGCCCTCAACCTGAGCATTCCCACCTTTTCTCCCTTCGCTATCAGTTTGTCGACCGTGTATTTGAGTATCGCAGACTCAGAGCCGCAGATCACAAGTACACGCTCGGAATCTTCCAAACAGTACGACTCAACAAGCCTGTACTTCCTACCGGTCATCTTCTCCCACTCTGCGCAGACATCCGTTATGACGCCCTTTGAATTCTGCATCGCCATGCGCTGCTGTGACCTGAAGTACATATACTTGTCAAAGACAGCGCCGCCCATACTCATCGGCTCTTTCGGATCCAGAATGGTATGTTTCGGGTTGTACGCGGGCAGAAAATTATCCATCTCATCCTGATCCGGGATATCTACCGGTTCTCTTGTTGCGGAGAGCGTAAAACCATCGAGATTGATCATCATCGGAAGCAAGACCTCGCTATTCTCCGCAATCTTGTACCCCATAACCACGCTATCCAGAACCTCCTGGTTGTTCGAGCAGAATATCTGGAGCCATCCGGAGTCTCGCTGCACGAGCACGTCGTTGTGATCCGACCAGAGCGTTATGGGCGCGGATAGACCTCTGCTGACGTTGACAATGATCACGGGAAGCCTGAGACCGCTCGTCACAAACATCATCTCGGTCATCAGCAGGAGCCCCTGCGAGCTTGTCGCGCTGAAGACGCGTGTGCCGGCAGATGAGGCGGCTGCAAGAGCGCTCTGAACGCTGTGTTCTGATTCCATCGGTATGAAGTCAGCATCCATCTCGCCACTTGCAATCCACGATGCGATCTCCTCTATTATCGCGGTCTGGGGAGTTATCGGAAAGTTTGGGATTATCTCTGCCCTTGCAAGCCTTGCCCCCCATGCGGCAGCGCCATTCCCCGTGATCATCCTCCTCGTGTCCACTTTCACACCTCCCTTGTGGCTGTGATGAACCTGCAAACATTTACACAGATCCCGCAGCCCTTGCAGTGATCGTAGTCGATCCGGATATTATCACCATCATCATCGACGTGTATGGCACCTTCCGGACAGAAGACCCAGCATTTGCCGCACCGCACACATCTATCGCTGTCAATTATCGGTCTGAAGACTCTCCACGTTCCGGTATCGTTCTTAAGCGCGCTCGCAGGCTCTCTGATCACTGGAACGCCGCGCTCTCCATCGTAGGCTATATTAATAATCTTCATCTCACTGTCGCCCCCGCCCCTGTCACCAGCTTACATGCTTTCAGTGCGCCTTTTATGTTCTTATCGATCAGATCCTCCGGATATTTCCCGAGTTCGTCTCTGACCGCCTTCTTGAACGCATCGACTGTGATAATATGCGTTATCCCGATCAAAAATCCGATGATCACCACATTCGGGATCGGCTTTTTCAGATACTCGAGTGCAAGACCGGTTCCATCGACACAGAAGACTCTTCTATCTTTTATTTCAGGATGTGCATCTTTAAAATCCCCGGTGCTCCGGGTTGTGTTTATTATTATCGTGCAATCGTCGGACAAGTCTGAAAAGACATCCTTGACCTCGATTATCGACTCATCGAGTAGTATCAGAATATCAGGCTCTGCGATGTACCCTCTCAGAAGGATCGGTTTGTCGTCGATTCGGACAAACGCCATGACCGGCGCGCCTCGTCTGGCAGCACCATACAGCGGGAAGTCCTGCGCATACTGTCCATCATAGAGTGCTGCTGTGCCAAGTATCCGGGAGGTCACAACCACGCCCTGACCGCCCCGTCCGTGTATTGTTATCTCGGGCATATCTACCTGTTGCGTTGCAGCGAGGGGTAGTTTCTCTCATCGGTATCAATCTATCTAAACCTTTCGCAAAAATAGCAAAAATAGCAAAAATAAATGTGACTGCTCAGGTATGTAAAACACCATCATGAGACTTCACTGTGCAGAGACTACTTGGGCACGGGACATACTATGCCCAAATAGCGAATTTAACCGTAGAGTGTGCAGAGCCCCGCAGAGGGTTGAAAACGGTCTCGAAACTCTTGCGTTCCTCTGTATCCTCCGCCTGTTGACAAGAAGTTGCATCACAGATTGCCTATACCTGCTACCGCCCATTTCTGTAAACTTGAGACTATTAAGATTAAAAATATAGAAAACTAATACTCGCATTTTTTAATTATAAGCCGTCCCAACCATTCTGCAACTTTTCATATTTGATAGAAGAGCTGTATGATTATACATTTAGAAACTATACAATACTTCTCCGGGCAAATGGGGGGTTATCGCCGCGAAAATGGCTGCCAGTTGGATAAACCGATCTGTGGATTCGATTTTATCTCTGGTAGTAACATTAGCCAGAATAAAGGAACAACAAGCAATTTCCTTTCCTGTTCGTCTTCCACGCAATATTTTCGGAGCAAATCAAAAAGCGGTTCTAGAAGCATCCGCAAGTTTTATCGCATCGCCTTATAGATAAAGAGCCACAGAATACCAGAACCGCCGGACACAGAAGGGGATCTGATACATGGACATGAGCCAAACAATCTTTGAGGACTGTACTGACGATCTTGGACCTGAGAAGATAATTCACATCTACGAACCCGTTGCAAAATTAAGAGCGATTGTGGTAATCGACAACGTCGCCGCAGGACCTGCCATTGGCGGCGTCCGGATAGCTCCGGATCTCACCACAACAGAGATAATGAGACTCGCAAGGGCGATGACACTCAAGAATGCTGCGGCAGGGCTCCCGCACGGGGGTGGCAAAGCCGGAATCATCGCGGACCCGAAGACGGTGGATAAAGAGTGCCTCATACGGACGTTCGCAAGAGCGATTGAATCTCTTCACGATTACATATCAGGTCCGGATATGTGCACTGATGAATGCTGCATGGCTTATATATTCGATGAAATAAAACGGGCTGTCGGTCTTCCGAGAGTGCTTGGCGGAATCCCTCTCGATGAGATTGGAGCCACCGGTTTCGGGGTCGCAGAATGTGCAGACGTTGCGAAGGAGTACATAGATCTGGATCTAAATGGCGCAAGACTCGTTATCGAGGGCTTCGGGAACGTGGGCAAGAATGCAGCGAGATTTCTCGAAGAGAAGGGAGCAATCCTTGTGGCTGCGAGCGATACGAGCGGAACTGTATATAATAAGGATGGGATCGATGTTTCGGGATTGATACGGGTGAAGGAAGAGACCGGGTCTGTCACCCATTACGAGGACGCGGAAAAGCTGAAGACAGAGAACCTCCTGAAGATACCCGGCGACATATTCGTTCCTGCTGCAAGACCTGACGTCATCGATGAGAGAAACGTCGGCACACTTGACACAAAGCTCGTGATCCAGGGTGCGAATATTGCGATAACACTCGGTGCCGAGAAGGCGCTTCACAATAGGGGTGTTCTATCGATCCCCGACTTCATAGCAAATGCGGGCGGCGTCATCGCGGCTGCGGTCGAATACAGGCACGGGAGCGAGAAAGAGGCTTTTTCCGAAATCAAGAGTAAAATAAGAGCGAACACAAAGAAAATCCTCGATAAAACGTACAGCGAGGGCTTGTATCCGCGGGATTCTGCTGAAATAATCGCAAAGGAACGGGTACTCTCTGCGATGAGCTACCGCAAATGCATATAACCCCCATGCTCTCAAAGGTCCTTGAACCGGATTCAATTGCGGTAATCGGCGCATCATCGAATCGTGAAAAATGGGGATACCGGATATTGGATAACATCCTATCGGGAGGGTACTCCGGAGCGGTTTATCCGGTGAACCCAAACGAAGACGCGGTTCTGGGGCTGAGATGCTATCCGTCAGTTCTTGACATCCCCCACAGAGTCGATCTCGGCATAATCGCAGTTCCTGCAGAGATTGTCCCCGCGGTTCTGAAGGCATGCGGGAGAAAAGACGCCCGGGGTGTTGTTATCGTATCAGCGGGATTCAGCGAAGTCGGAAACAGGGAACTTGAGAACAAGGTCCGCGATATTGCGAGGGACTACGAGATGCGGATGATCGGTCCGAACACGTTTGGCTTCATCAACACGCATCTGAACCTGAATGCGAGCATCATCCCGCAGATGCCAGAAACCGGTGGAATCTCGTTTGTGACCCAGAGCGGAACATTTGGGCTCGCACTTGTGGACTGGGCGGCAAGCCAGCAGATGGGACTCCACCTCGTTCTCGGAGTCGGGAACAAGGCAGACGTAGACGATTCCGACATTCTTGCGTATCTGAGTCCTGATCGGCACACAAAAACGATCATGATGTATATCGAAGGGATAAAGCGGGGGCGGCGATTCATCGATGTCGCAAGCAGAATTAGAAAGCCGGTAATCGCGCTCAAGACCGGGAGATCGCGGGCAGGAAGTAAGGCGGCACTCTCGCATACAGGCTCTCTTGCCGGCACCGACCGGATATACGACGGGGCATTCAAGCAGGCAGGGGTCATCCGTGCAGGGACAATCGAGGAGCTCTTTGATTCCGCACTTGCACTCTCAATCACTCCGCCCGCGGGTTGCGGCATCGGCATCATCTCAAACGGTGGCGGTGCTGCAATTCTCGCAGCAGATCTATGCGAAGACCTCGGGCTTAATCTCCCGGATATGTCAGAGCGTACGGTTCGGATGCTGAAAGGCGTGCTTCCGGCGATCGCAACGCCTGCGAATCCACTGGATACTGCCGGGTATGCGAGCTACAAGATGTTCAGGGATGTTACGGATATCATGCTCTCTGATCCGGGTATACACGCTCTTTTGGTGATATACGTCCATGCAGAGATGGTGGATCCGTGCCTGCCGGCAGAGGCAGTGATCGACGCGAGTGAAAGGTGCGATAAGCCGGTCTTAACATCCTGGATCGGTGGAAAAGATATTGGTACCGCGGTAAAACTACTGGAAGAGAACAGAATACCCAACTATCCGCTGCCAGAGCGTGCGGTAGTCGCATTGAATAATCTGGTGCGTTACAAAAGGATTTCGCAGAAGAGATGAAGATATTAACCGAACACGAATCGAAAAAACTGCTGACAGAGTACGGGATACCCGTAACACGAGAAGCTGTGGCAAGGAGCAGGGAGGCTGCGCTCATGCTTGCACGCGAGATCGGGTTTCCCGTTGCAATGAAGATCGCATCTCCTGATATCATGCATAAGCACGCTGCCGGGTGCGTCCTTCTCGATGTGGGGGCGCAGGATGTGGGCGCTGCATTCGATACGATCATTGAGCGTGCGAAGAAACACGCTCCGGATGCGAGAATCGATGGAGTTCTCGTCCAGGAGATGGTGCCGCGTGGAACAGAGATCGTGATCGGGATAAAATGCGATTCGCAGTTCGGTCATGCCGTGATGTTCGGGCTCGGCGGGGTCTTTGTCGAGGTGCTTGACGATGTCTCGTTTAGGATAGTCCCGCTTACAAAGCGGGATGCAATCGAGATGACTGAGGAGATCAGGGGGCACTCGATTTTGGCTGGATGCGACGTGGGCGCGATAGTTGATGCCATACTGAAGGTGTCTGAGATGGCTGCGAAAGAGAACATACTCGAACTCGACATAAACCCGCTCATCGCGTGCGAAAGAGGTGTGGTGGCTGTGGATGCCAGTGCGACAATCGGGGATCCCCCACACAACACGCGGCGGTTATACGTTCCGTATAGATAATCCCGTACCCCCCGCAATCTTCGACCAGATCGTTTTCGATGATTGCAAAGCTACGATCCCACCGCATGCACATTGCAGGCTTCTGCTCTCGCCCGCCCGACATACTCAACGATCTCATGAGCACACGAATCCGCATCCATAAGATCGCTTCGCACCACAATCTCGGGATTGAGCGGAGCCTCGTACTCAACATCCACGCCCGGAACGGTTCCGCCCTGTCCTGAGTGTGCATAGATTTTGGTTGGCGCATAACCCGCATCTCTGGACTGCTCTCTCTGCACGCAGACATCGAACGGGCACTCAATATATACTTCGATGAACCGCGGAATCAGTTCTCGTGCGAGGTTGCGATATCTGCGCCTGTTTGCAGTCGCATCAATTATCACTGTTATTCCGGAGTCCACAAGCAGGTGTGCCATGTATGCAAGCGAGGCATAGACGATGTTTCGCTCTTCTTCGGTGTACTGCGGAGTTGGTGTTATCACCTTCCGCACCCGGTCAAGCTGGAGGTGCGTAACATCCGCTCCAAGCAATTCAGCAACCTTCGTTGCGATCGTGGTCTTCCCGCAGCCCGGAACGCCTGTTATCCAGATCGCATACGCATCATTTACCTGTACGTTACCGCCCATTTTAGAAACTCCCCTGTTGGAAACTCGTGAATCGTGGTTGCGATGATTATTCCGTCCCCGTTTTCCTTTGAAACGAGAATTGGCATTCCGTTTCCCTTCAATATCACATCGCAGTCCGCCTCTGTGAAGTACCCGTCACACTCGGCGCAATCCCCTGCAAAGATGGATCTGCACGCATGCTCCGCCGCAACCTCTATATCAACAGAGCCGTACTGTTCCCTGTATTTCAGCGTGAACGGAAGCCATTGGTACGTGTACTCAGGAACCAGTGCGCCATACACAACAAGCACGCCGCCATTTCTTACGAATCTGTCAAAAAAACTCCTGTTCGCCGCAATCCCGCGTAACACTCCTGTGTACTCTGTGTTCGCAAACCCTGTTGGGATGATCATGACTCTGGATTCCGGGAGCGGCATGAAGGGGTTGGCAATAGCGCTCGCGGGCACACGCTGGTACGAGAGCCCGTGCTCAACAAAGAGCTTCTCAAAGAGCAGATCACCATCCCAGATCAGTGTGATGTCAGGCATCGCATGCCCCTCCGTTCTCTTGATTCATGATCGCCGCCATAACCAAACGTATCCTGCACTGGTATATAAATTCGTCTGAGCTACCAGTGTACCCGATTCATTCCGGGGCAGCGAATGATGAGACACCATGCCACTGGTCCACCGATCACTGCAGCGATTCCAGCGCGGACGCAACCATCTGCCTGTACTGTTCGAGATCCAGCGAATAATGTTCCGTAACCATCTCAAGATGCGGTGAGCTTCCGTTTTCCAGTTCCTTGATCCGGTCGAGCGTCTGTCTCGCAGTCTCCAGTATCCATCGATTTCGGGTCTCCGCATCCACAACCGAGATTGTCTCGGGGCGGATCGATGTGATCACACGCTCGTCCTCGGTCGTGTATACGCCGATCTTGCCGACCACTGCCAGAAATTCGGGAACGAATGCGTCTGTGAGCACGCGGGTGGCATCAAGCTGGTACTGCCCGGCATACGCGAAGAACGTGCCAGTCGGGTCAGATATGCGTGCCCGCCAGTACTCGGCATCGGTGCCGATGTCTTCCTTTTCCGTCAGTGTGCCGACTACAAAGACGCGGTTAACCTTCGCGCCCGTTGGTGTCAGCACATACTGGGGCGCATAGATATCCTCAAGATCACGTTCCAGTGCTACCGCGGTATCCCGGAGTTCCTGTGCAAAGATCCGGTATGCCACTTCCCTTGCGAAACTAGCCATTTAGGTCACCTCCTGGAGTATAGCGTCAATCGCGGAAGCAGGGATCGCCTCCAGCAACTGGACACTCTCAACGAGCAGATATCGGTCAAGGACGCTCCCGGTCATAGTGTAGTATCTGCCAAGCAGCCGTTTCTTCATCTCATCCAGAACCACGCTATGGTCAAGCGCGTCCACAGCCATCTCCTTTGCCTCGTCGAGCGTAATCCCACTCACATTCTCTGTTATCTCACGGTTGAAGAGCGCCTCCTGTACCTCGTGCCCGTTATCCATCACGGCTTTGATGCGGAGATCGTGGGTACCCTCCACATTCCCGTGTTCCGTGCACGTCCCTTTTATGAGTGCGCGGTTGCAGATCGGGCATCGCCTGATCAGTCCGGAGCCATCCTGAATATGGACCATGGCGCCTGTGAACTCTGCGGTGGCGTATCCGACCTCAATATCCTCGTCCAGTTCACTAATTACTGCGTTCTTGTTGAATTTCACGCTGAACCGTCCCTCATACTCATCGGTCACCAGATTCTCAAAGGAATAGCTCCCCCCCTCCTCAAGAGGCGGTAACTCGGATTTTGCCCACTTCACGAACTTGATCGTTCCTGTTTCATCTCCAACGACTCCGACCTGATCGATTGACTCGTGTTCGCTGTCCCACAACTGCGTAACCTTCGCACGCAGATTGATCCACTTGCCACTCTCGTTTATGTTGTCTATCTCAATTAGCTG
>Ga0209013_10001354_pt1 | contig 22587 bp, 14 predicted proteins | sample Cruoilmetagenom2_FD_187291 | JGI IMG/M metagenome (GOLD analysis project Ga0209013, IMG submission 187291) | Oil polluted marine microbial communities from Coal Oil Point, Santa Barbara, California, USA - Sample 2 (SPAdes) (version 2) | ecosystem: Environmental > Aquatic > Marine > Oil seeps ... | reverse complement strand
GGCGACACGTGCTCGTCATCCAGCGATGAGATCTGGAGCAGCGCGTCGAAGTGGGCCAGCAGTTCCTCCAATCCCGGGATCTGGCCGAGGATCGGGTCCGACGCGATAGCGCTCTGTACCATCTCGGCGTAGGACGAGGAGGATATCGCCGAGCCGGTGAACTCGTAGACCCCCTCTCCATGGTCCGTCACGAAGCTGGCGTGGATATCGCCGGAGAGAACCATCGCGTTCTCCACCAGACCGAGCACGGTCAGCAGCTCGGTCCGCTTCTGCGGGAAGCCGTTGAAGTCCTCGGCGGAAAGGCCGAGCCTGACCCGCAGCAGATCCGGGAACTCCGGCGGCAGCATGGCCGCGATCACCGGGTTCGTGAAGTCGATCACCAACGGAGTCATCATCACCGAGTTCGCCAGCACCTTCCAGGTGGCCGGGCTGCCGAGGAGCGTGCCCTGCAGCCACGCGTTCTGGAGGCCGCCGAAGGCCTCCTGCGCCGCGCCGCCAGTCATCAGGTAACGGTGGGCCGCGTACAGGTTGAAGGTGTCGAGCATGACCTGGAGGCGTGAGCCCGTGGAGGAGTACATTGCAGTCTTGCCGATGAACATAAAGGAGATGCCGCGCGGCAGCGTCGCCTGGATCTCCGGGGTGAACGGCGGCGGGAGGCCGGCCCCTGCATAGAGGGCGTTGACGTAGGTCGTGCTCACGTTGCCGGTGAGCTGGTCTTCAGCGAGGCGCACGGCGGAGAACGTGTCGAGAGCCGTGTTCTCCATCATGTAGACCTGGGCGGCAATCAGGGTCGCGGTCTGGCGCAGGATCGGCAGGGCCGCTCCCAGCAGATCCATGTCCACGTATGGGTCGAAGTTCGATTTCACCGCCTCGAAGACGGGCTCGGAAAGCATCTGGATCAGAGCGTCCTGGTCCACCGCGATGGTGCCGGGGAATGCGTCCTCGGCCACCAGGTGGTCGGGGCGGAAGGTGCGGAAGTCGGAAAGCACCAGATGAAGCAGCGACCCGAACATGAAATCGCGGTAGATGCCGGAGTTGGGGTAGAGGTTGCTGTCGTCAACTGCGAGCAGGCCGTCGTCGCCGAGACCGGCCTCGGTCGGAATCCACTCGTAAAACGCCTGCTCGGCGTTGCGGCGGCGCTGCTCATCGAACTCGTCCTCCCGGCCGCTGAAGTACGTCGCGGTGGCGCCCCAGCAGTCGTTGGAATACTCGTGGTCGTCCCAGATGACGATCATCGGCCAGCGCGCGTGCACCTGCTGCAGCATCTCGTCCGAACGGAAGGTGCGATACAGGGTGCGGTAGTTGGCGAGACTGGCCGCCGCGAAGAAGGGGTTTTCCTCGGAGCCGAGGGGAATGGCGCCCTCGGTGTCCTCGAACTCGACCTTGCGCTCCTCGGTCGGATCCTGGAACGAGGGATCGCCGGTTGTCTCGTAAACGTAATCCCCGAGGTGGACCACGAAGTCGATGTCCTCGTCGTGCTGATTGAGCAGCTCGGCATAGGGGTTGTAGTAGCGGCCGGTGAAGTCCTGGCCGTAGACCACCGCGAAACGAATCGGCAGCTCCGCCTCGGGAGCGGGTGCGGTTCGGGTGCGACCCAAGGGCGAGACCTCCCCGCCGTAGTTGAATCGGTAGTAGTAGGTCTGGTAGGACTGGAGCCCGTCCACCATCACCTTGACACAGTAGTCGTTTCCCGCCCAGGCCGAGAGCTCGCGGGTTGCGACAATGTTGGTGAAGCTGCCGTCGGTAGCGACCTCCAGTACGAGGGCCTTGGGTTCCTCGTCGGTGAGTGCGTCGACTCTCGTCCACAGCACCACACTGTCCGGCCGCGGATCACCCGAGGCAACCGATTGTGGGAAGAAATCGTGGGCCGCAACCGGTGCCGCAAACACCCCAGCCGCCGCCAAAACCATCATCAGCGTTGTACCCATAACGAATCGCCGAACGCTCATCTCGCCTCCTTCCCGGGAAGAATCACCGACTCCCCGACGCAACGAACTCTGGATCACGCATCGCGCCCTACATGGTACACCTGCCGTGCCCGTGCCGCGATGAGATCAGGCCACCAGCAGCTCTTCACCCGCCTTGACCAGACGGGCGTAGTGGTCGTCCTTGGCCATCAGCTCGGCGTGGGTGCCTTGCTCGACGATGCGGCCACCGTCCATAACCACGATGCGGTCGGCGCGTTCGACGGTCGAGAGTCGGTGGGCTACGACGATCACGGTCTTGCGCTCGAAGATCCGTGCCAGGGCGTCCTGGATGAGCTGCTCGGTCAAGGAGTCGATGCTGGCGGTCGCCTCGTCGAGGACCACCACCGAGAGATCGTGCGCCATGGCCCGGGCGAATGTCAGGAGCTGACCCTCGCCCACCGACAGGTCGGCGCCGCGCTCGCGCAGGACGTGATCCCAGCCCACGCGGTCGACCACCCGATCGGCGTGAACCAGGCCGGCGGCCTCCACCGTCCTCTCGATCGGAATCTCCTCGCTGCCGAGATCGATGTTGAAGAGCATCGACTCCGAGAAGAGCTGCGGATCCTGGCGAACTCCCGCCACGTGGCGCCGGACGTCCTTCGGACGCAGCTCCCGTAGTTCGCGGCCGTCGATGGTTATGCTGCCGCGATAGCCCGTGTAGGAGGCGTTGAGGAGACGGGTGAGGGTGGTTTTGCCGGAGCCGGTGGCGCCAACCACCGCCACCACCTCCCCCAGTCGCACCTCGAGGTCGATGCCCTTGAGCACGTCCTCGGCCTCCGGGCGATAACGGAACCACACGTCCTCGAAGCGGATGTCTCCATCGATCCCGGTCAGCGGCGACCCCTTCCCCGGAACGGTCGTGGTCTCGTCAAGAAGGTCGAGGATCTTCTCCAGAGCCGCCGCACCCCGCTGCAGCACCGCGACCTTGCCCGAAACCTCGCGAAGCGGCCGGAAGAGCCGGTCGAGGTATTCGATAAAGGCCACCAGCAGCCCGGCGCTCAACGGCGCCACCTGGGACACGGGAAGGCCCATCCGTGCCGCCAATCCCGAGCCGTACCACAGCATCACCGCCACACAGATCGAGGCGGCGCCGTCCACCATCGCGTACATGAAGGAGTCGTAGTAGTTCGAGCGGGTAGTGGCGCGCCGGAAGCGCTCGTTACGGAGATCGAAGAGGGCCTCGCTGGCCGCCTCGTGGCTGAAGAGTTGAACGATCTCAACGCCGTCGATCCGCTCGGCGAGGAAAGCGTTGAGCGCCGCCAGGGCTTCACGCACCTGCACGAAGAGGATTCTCAAGCGCCGCCGCACGATCTCGAGCACGAGCAGGATGATCGGTGCCAGCAGGAGCAGGACCACCGTCAACCGAACGTCCAGCCAGAGCATCGCGCCGAGGGTGCCGACAATCATCAGGAGGTCGAGAACGATGGTGATGAGACCCGATGAGAAGGCCTCACCAATGGCGTCCACATCGCTCGTGGCCCGCGTCAACAGCCGCCCCGCCGGCTGGCGATCGAGGTACGCCTGGGACAGGCCCAGCAGATGCCGGTAGATGCCGGAGCGCAGGCGAACGATGCTTCGCTGGCCACCCCAGGCGAGCACGAGCACGTACGCCGCCTCGAGAACATATCCCGCCGCCGCGGCGACGATGTAGAGGAGGGCCACGCCCATCAATCCCTCGGCCACACCCGGCACCAGGTGGTCATCGATGGCCCTCTTGAGAAGCCAGGGCTGGACCAGGCTGAGACCAGCCGCCGCCGGCGTCAAGGCCAGGGCGAGGCCGAAGGCCCAGGCGTCGGGACGCAGAAAGGGCCACAACCGCCGCAGCATGCCCGCATCCGTCACGATGCCTTCTCCTCGCCCGCCGCTCCCTGGGCCTGGATCTGCCAAGTATCGCGGTAGAGCCCGGGCCGAGCAACCAACTCCGCGTGCGAGCCGTGGTCCACCAGCCGGCCGCGGTCGAGCACCAGGATAAGGTCGCAATGGCGCAGCGCGGACAGTCGATGGCTGGAGATCAGCACCGTCGGCGCCTCGGGGCGGCGGGCGAGCCCGGTGATGGTCTCCACCAGCTCCGCCTCTGTGCGGTGGTCCACCGCCGAGAGCACGTCATCGAGGATCAGGAGATCGCCACCGCGATACAGCCCCCTGGCAAGGGCGACACGCTGCCGCTGGCCGCCGGATAGCATGATGCCGCGCTCCCCGACCACCGTCTCGAGGCCGTCCGGAAGCGCAGCCAGGTCTTGGTCGAGGGCGGCCATGGCGGTCGCGCGGCGCACGCCCTCGGCGTCATCGTCCCGGCTCATCGCTACGTTGGTGGAGATGGTGTCCGAAAAGAGGAACGGCCGCTGGGGAATGACCGCGAGTCGCCGGCGCCAGGCATCGAGATCGAGCTCGGTGAGATCGACGCCGTCGACCAGGATGCTGCCCTTCGGTGGATTGTACAAGCGCATCAAGAGCCGCAACAGGGTGCTCTTGCCGCTGCCGGTGCGCCCGCTCAACCCCACCACCGCGCCGGCAGGAATCTCCACCGAGACCGCCTGCAGCACCTCGCGCTCGGGCTCGTCGGGATAGGCGAAGTGGAGGTCGCGGAGCAACAGGCTCGGTCCGCGCCCCGTCGGTATTTCCACCCCCGAGATGCCTTCAGGCCGGTCGACCGGGGCATCCATGAGCTCGAAAATACGCTCCAGTGCTGCACGGCCACGCTGCACGACCGACATCATCCAGCCCAAGGACCGCAGAGGCGGCAGGAGGACCGTGAGCAGGACTGTGAAGGTCGCGAGCTCACCGACCGTAAGCGTCCCGTCGAGCACCAGCCGACCGCCCACCATGATGAGAACGAACATGGCGATGCCGCCCGAGAGAACCAGAAGCGGGAGTGCGAGCGCGCGGATCAGGGCGAGGCGCATCCCGGTGCGAAGCCACGCCTGATTGCGAACCTCGAAGCGGCGAATGAAGGCCTCCTCGGCCACGAAGCCCTGAATTGCGGCGACGCCCTGGAGGCTGCCGAGGACATGCTCCGAGATCTCGCCGAGCTGCTCCTGGATGCGCCGGACGAGAGGGAAGAGCCGGCGGATCCCAAACTGCACAGCGGCCATACCGACGAGGATCGGCAGCATCGCCATCAGGGTTAGCTTCGGCGACAGAGAGAGCATCTTCCACCCCGTCATGACCACCGCAAGGCTGACGTTGACGACCTGAAGACCGCCGAAACCAACCAGGGTTCGCACCCAGGTGATGTCGTTGGCCGCGCGGCTGACGATGTCGCCTCGCTTGTGCCCGGCGTAGAACTCCGGTTGCAGGCGCAGGAGACGGGCGAAGAGGTCCTTACGCAGGTGGTACTCGAGGTGACGACCCGGATTGAATATGAGGACCCTGGAGAGGGAACGGACCACGATCACCGCCATGCCCATGAGGGCGATGGCCGCCACATAACGCCCCAGGGGCTCACCCGCCCGCAACGCATCGACGGCATGTCCGATCTGCCCGGGAATACTGACCGTCAAATAGTTGGTGACCCACAGAAAGGTGAAGCCGGCGAAATAGCTCCAGCGATAACGCCAAGCGTAGGCCTTCAACAGCCTGAGGATCGGTCGCCGGGTCCCGGTCCTGCCCGTGGTTGTTTCGTCGCTCATCCCCACCCCACGTCCAACGCGCGCCCATGGTCGCATGTTTCCGGCCGCTCTGCGCCCTCGATACTTCACCCCAATTATGGCGGGGTACACTGGGCTGCGCACGACCAGTCAAGGAGGGAACCCAATGCCCGAAACCCTGCCCGAAGTGCTCATCAGCGAAGAGCAGATCAAGGCCAAGGTGGACGAGCTCGCCCGCCGCATCTCTGCGGACTACCGGGAGGTGGATGACCTCATCCTGGTGGGCGTTCTCAAGGGGTCCTTCATTTTTCTGGCGGACCTCGCCCGCCGTCTCACCATCCCGCGAAGCGTCGATTTCATGGCGCTGTCCACCTACGGCGACTCGACCACCACCGACGGCGCGGTGCGCATGATCCTCGACCTGCGCCGCAACATCTCCGGCAAGCACGTGCTGGTCGTGGAGGACATCGTGGACACCGGCCACACCCTTGCATACCTCGTGCGCGCCCTCGCGGCCCGGCAGCCAGCCTCGCTCAAGACCTGCGCGTTGGTCCAAAAACCGGACCGGCGCGAGGTATACGCCCAGATCGACTACCTCGGCTTCGAGATCCCAGATGTCTGGGTCGTGGGCTGTGGTCTCGACTGGGCCGAGAAGTACAGGACCCTGCCCTATATCGGGATGGTGCACCCGGAAGAATGAAGCGGAGTTCGGTTTGAGGGAGGGATTTCGAATTCGGAATTAGGAAGGCTCTTAGGAATTATCGGCGCGAGGAAGCGACCGGGGTTTTCGGAACGTGTTACCCGCGTTTTGGCGCGACCACAGAAGGCCACGCTGAAATCGGAAGCGTCCTTCTGAACGTCGTGCTCGGAAACGGAATGACCGCCCCCCGCCCCACTCACCCCAGAACCCTACCCATTGCATGAAATCTAAACTCAGAATAGATTTTTGTGACCCCTGTCACTATTTGCTTTCCCCACGTCACCTATAGTCAATCTCGGACGCACCGGACAATCTCCTCCTTCCCAAGCCCGCTCGCGGGCTTGCTTTTTTATTGGGGTGTTTGGTTCGCGCCCCTCACGGGTCGCTTCGCTCAGGAGGGCAGCTTTTCAGTCGCGCCCAAGCGCGGGCACGCGGCACCAACAATCTGATCACCTCCCCGCGCTGGTAATTCCGAATTCCGAATTCCTAATTCCTTCCTGATGGCCTCCCCGGTAGACCTCGTGGATGATCCGGGCTAGCCTTAGCCGCATGACGGCTTCCCTCTTCGATTCGACGTCGGCCCCGGTAGGGCGACGGATCTACTGCAATCGCACTCTCAACCTACGCCCCATCAGCGCCATCGGCTACGACATGGACTACACCCTGGTCCACTACCGGGCGGACGTCTGGGAGCAGCGGGCCTACGATCGGATGCAGGAGCTCCTGGCAGCCGACGACTGGCCGGTGACCGACCTGCGCTTCGACCCGGACCTGGTCATCCGCGGGCTGATCATCGACTCGGAGCTCGGCAACATCGTCAAGGCCAACCGCTTCGGCTATGTCATGCGCGCCTCCCACGGCACCCGGCCGATGGAGTTCGATGAACAACGCAGAGTCTACCGCCACACCCCGGTGGACCTGTCGGAGCCACGGTTCATCTTTCTCAACACCCTCTTCTCGCTGTCGGAGAGCTGTCTTTACGCTCAACTGGTGGATCTCCACGATCAGCACCTCTTCCCGGAGGTGTACGGCTACGAGGACCTCTTCCGGCGGGTTCGCGCATGTCTCGACGAGGCTCATGTCGAGGGCACGCTCAAGGCTGAGATCATCGCCAACCCGGAGCCCTTCGTCGAGCTCGACCCAGAGACACCGCTGGCCCTTCTCGACCAGCTCCACGCCGGCAAGCGCCTGATGCTCATCAGCAACGCCGAGTGGCCCTACGTGCGCGAGATCATGTCCTTCGCGTTCGACCGGTTCCTCGGCCCCGAACGAAGCTGGCGAGACCTCTTCGAGCTGGTCATCGTCAGCGCCCGCAAGCCCGGGTTCTTCAGCTACGACCTGCCGCTTTTCTCCGTCACCGACGAGGCGGCCGGCCTGCTCAGTCCGGTGCCCGGACCTACGATCCCCGGTCCCGGGGTCTATCTCGGCGGAGACGCCACCAGGGTGGAGGAGTATCTCGGCCTCTCCGGCGCCGAGATCCTCTACGTCGGTGATCACATCTACGCCGACGTCCGCATGTCCAAGTCGAGCCTACGCTGGCGCACGGCGCTGATCCTCCGCGAGCTCGAGGACGAGTTGGCGGCGCTCGAGGAGTTCCGTGCCGCCGAGAAGGTTCTGGTGGACATGATGGTCGAGAAGGAGGCGCTCGAGGCCGCCCACTCGCGCACCCGGCTGGCGGTGCAGCGACGTAACCACGGCTACGGCGAGCAGCCTACGGCCTCGGCGAAGGAGCTCGAAGCCGAAATGGCCCGTCTGCGAGCTGCGATCGAAGCCCTGGACCGACGCATCGTGCCCCTCGCGCGCAAGGCATCCGAGCTCGAGAACCCGCGTTGGGGCGCCCTCCTGCGTTCAGGCAACGACAAGAGCCACCTCGCCCGTCAGGTCGAGCGCTCCGCCGACATCTACACATCCAGGGTCTCGAACTTCCTGTACGCCACGCCGTTCGCTTACCTGCGCAGCCGCCGTGGCAGCATGCCCCACGATCCTCTCGGCTGACGCCGGCGCGATCGCAGATGCAGACCATTGCCTCGGTCAGCTTCCTCAACGCTAAGCCCCTCGTGGACGGGCTCGAGGACGAGCCCGGGCTCACGCTGCTCAGCAATGTTCCGGCACGTCTCCTCGACACCCTCGTCGGGCGTGCGGCACAGGTGGCCCTCTGCCCCGTCATCGACTTTCAGCTTGCTCCTTGCGAACTGGCTATCGTGCCCGCCGGCTGTATCGGATCCGACGGCGCCACCCTCACGGTCCGGGTCTTCAGCCACTCTCCCCTCGACGACCTGCACCGGGTCCATGTCGACGGCGACAGCCACACGTCGGTGGCCCTGCTCCAGGTCGTCTTCGCCGAACGCTACGGCCGGCGGCTCGAGCTCACCACTCTACGGCTCCGTGGGGTAACCGGCAGCGACGAACCCCATGACGCCCTCCTCCTCATCGGCGACAAGGTGGTACGTGACGAGCCCGACCCGATCCTCTACCCGTTTCAGCTCGACCTCGGCGAGGCATGGAAAAAGCTTACCGGCCTACCCTTCGTCTTCGCCACCTGGATGGCCCGCGCCGAGGCAGAGCTCGGCGACTTGCCGGCTCGCCTCCTCCGCCGCCGGCAAGCCAACAGTCGCCGTATCCCGGAGATCGTCGCCGCCCATGCAAGGTCGCTCGGGTGGCCCGATGACCTTGCGACTCGCTACCTCGAGGAGAACCTCCGCTTCGAGCTCGGCCCCCGGGAGCTGGAGTCCATCCAGCTCTTCTGGTCGAAATGCCATGCTCTCGGCCTCATCGAAAAGCTCCGACCAATGCGGCTTTACCGCAGTTCTCAATTTTGAATTTTGAATTCTTAATTGAGAATTAAGAATTCAGAATTAAAAATTGAGAACTATCCCAGCGGTAACACGAACCTGCCAATGGTGAGCACCGCCAGGGTCGTCAACGCCGCGCCCGCGAGGTTGAGCCAGATCCCCTCGCGAAACAGATCGTGCGCCGACACCCGACCCGAGCCGATCACGATCGCATTCGGGGGCGTCGCCACCGGCAGCATGAAGGCGCAGGACGCCGATACCGTGGCGGGCACCATCAGCAGGTAGGGGTGGACGCCGAGAACCCGCGAAAGCGCCGCCATGACCGGCATCAGGAGGGTGGCGGTAGCGGTGTTCGAGGTGAGCTCGGTAGCGCTGGTAGTGATCACGCAGATACTCAGGACAACAAGCGGCAAGGGCAGCACCGCCAGCCCGTGCAGGCTTGCGGCGAGCCAGTCGTCGAGGCCGGAGGCTCGGACGCCGTCGGCAATCGCAAAACCGCCGCCGAAGAGGAGCAGCACCCCCCAGGGCACACCGTGTCGAACCTCGTCCCAGGCAATCAAGCGGCGGCCGTCGCCGGCGCCCGACGGGAGAAGAGTGGCTAGAATCGCCGCTGCGATCGCCGGCACCGCGTCGGTCACCAGCTTGGGATCGGGAAGAAGCACGCTCCAGCCAGGGATCGACAGCGAGCCGAAGTCGAACCCAGCTCGGGTGACCCAGGCGACCGCGGTGAGGGTGAAGAGCACGGCCACCCGCCGCTCGTGGCTGCTGAGCGGACCGAGCGCCCTGCGTTCCGCAGCCAAGCCTGAGCCGTCCCCGCGCCCCGACGGCAGGCCCCGGCCGAGCTGCAGCCCGACGACCGGTAGAAAGAGCAGCACGAAGGGCACGCCGAACAGCATCCATCCGCCGAAGCTCAGGGGCTCGAGCCCCGGCAGCAGGTTGGGCGCCATGCCCGCAAGCACGAGATTCGGAGGCGTCCCCACCAGGGTGCCGATGCCGCCGATGGAGGCGCCGTAGGCCACCGCCAGCATCAGGCGCATGGGCGCCCCGGGGTGTTCGATCCGCGAGGCCACACCGGCCGCGATAGGGAGCATCATCAGGGTGGTGGCGGTGTTCGAGAGCCACATCGAAAGAGCCGCAGAACTGAAGAGGAAACCCCATACCAGCCGTCGCGGCGAGGTGCCGATGGCGTCCAGGATCGCCAGGGCGAGTCGGCGGTGGAGGCCGGACCGCTCCACCGCCAGCGCGAGGATGAAGCCACCGAGAAAGAGAAAGACCATGTGGTTGGAGTAGTTGGGAGCGACGTCCGCGACCCCGCGAATGGCGAAGAAGGGGAAGAGAACCAGGGGCATCATCGCGGTCACCGCGAGCGGGGCGGCCTCCGTCACCCACCACACCGCCATCCAAAGGACGACCGCGGCCACGCGTTTGGCGCCCCCCGTGAGGTCGCCGGTCGGCATCAAGAGCAGGAGCAGAAAGATCGCCGGGCCAAGCAGGCGGCCGATGGCTGCCGCCTTCGTCCGACTAGCCTCCATCTCGGCCCCGCCCCGGCCACCAACGGTAGGTCTCCATATCCAGAGTGCCGTCGGCGCGGAATTCGATTCCCTCTCCCTCCAGGAGCGATCGCTGCAGACCCTTGGGAAAATCGGGCAGGCGGTCGGTGGAGCAGCCGCCGGACGCGTTGACCACCCGCTGCCAGGGCAGGCCCTCCGGGCAGCGGTGGAGCATCCACCCCACCGCCCGTGGCGACAGGCGCGCGTCCATCAGCTCGGAGATCTGTCCGTAACTCATCACCCGGCCAGAGGGGATCCGGCGAACCAGGGCAAAGACCCCCTCCTGCGCGCGCAGGCGCTCACCCTGGATCTCGCCGTGAACTCGTTTCATGGCCACCGATTCACCCTACCATCACCCGACGGGGAGGTGAGAGGGCGACCAGAATTCGGAATTCGGAATTCGGAATTCGGAATTATCGGCGCGGGGAGACGGTCAGGTGGCTCGGGACGTGCTACCCACGTTTGGGCGCGATGACCGAACGTGATGGAGATTTCGAATTTCGAATTTATCGGCGCGCGGAAGCGGCCAAAAATTTCGGAGCGTGTGACCCGCGTTTAGACGCGACCGAAAATCTGTCATCCTGGGCGGGACGTGCCATGTACGTGATTGTGAGCAGATCGCAAGACTTGGGCGGCTCGCTACCCCACAATCACGTACGTGGCAATCCACGGGAATGGCGACGACAGAAGTCCGCGTCACCTACCGGCAGCGCGCATCCGAAGTTTAGAAACGTGCGCTCGTTCGGCTTGCCTGGCATCCTCTCGGGGAGCGCGACGATAGAAGGTCACGCTGAGTTCGGCAGCGTCCTTCCGAATATCGGGCACGGGCACGGGCTCGGGCTCGGGAGCGCAGAAGGCCGCGGTACCATGAAGCGTGTTTGCCCAGGTCGCGATTCCCCGCTCGGCTCCCGGGGCCCTGACCTACCTCGTTCCCGAGCACCTTGAAGCCTTCGCCCTGCCAGGGGTGCGTGTGCGGGTGCCTCTGCGCAAACGAGTCGCCACCGGTGTGATCGTCGAGGTCTCCGATCAATGCGATCTCGATCCAGAAGCGGTCCGCCCGTTGTTAGAGATCCTCGATCCCGAGCCTCTGCTCCCCCCTCATCTCTCCTACCTCGCCGATTTCATCACCACCTACTACCGCTGCCCCCTCGGCGACACCCTCGCCGCCATGCTTCCCGCCAAACTGCTTCGGGCCGACGGAGAGTCCGCCCAGCTGACCGCCGCCGGAGCCACCGCCGACCCTGCGAGCCTGCCGGCGAAGCAGGGCGCGGTGCTTGCCGAGCTGCAGGGGTCGGGCCGGCTCGGTGTGCCGGCGCTCCTGGCGCGTGCCGGCGCTGCCAGCCGCAGCCCCCTCGACGCCCTCGTGGAGTCGGGCCTTGCCACCTTCCGCCGCCGACGCCGCGACCGCGCGCCCGAAGCTGAGGTGGCCGCGGTAAAACTGCCCGAAGCGCCCATCGAGGAGCTCCTCGAACGCTGCCGGCGCGCTCCCCGTCGCCGTGAGGTGCTGGAGTGGCTCTCCGAGCAGGGACGTCCGGCCCTTGCCGCCGAGGTCTGTTCGGAAGTGGGCTGCTCACCCGCCACCCTTCGGGCGATGGCCTCGAGCGGGCTCCTGATCCGCTTCCTCCAACCGCCGCCGCGCCGCCCGCGATGGGTGCTGCGACCCGCGGACGATGACCTGGTTCTCACCGACGAGCAACAGGAGGTGGTCGACGCCGTCGGGGGCGCGGTTGCCCGCGGGGGCTACGCTCCTTTCCTGCTCGAGGGAATCACCGGTTCGGGCAAGACCGAGGTCTACCTGCGTTGCCTCGAGGCGGTGTTGGCGAGCGGGCGCAGCGGCGTGGTGTTGGTTCCCGAGATCGGCCTCACCCCGGCCGCTTCAGGTGCGGTGGAGCGCCGGTTTGGCTCCAGGGTCGCGGTGCTCCACTCCGCCATGTCGGACGGTGAGCGTTGGCGGGAGTGGCGCCGAATCCGCGAGGGTGAGGCGCGGGTCGCGGTCGGCCCGCGCTCGGCCCTCTTCGCCCCCTTCTCAGACCTTGGCCTGATCGTTGTAGACGAGGAGCACGACGGCGCCTACAAACAGCAGGAGGCGCCTCGCTACCACGCCCGGGACCTGGCGCTGGTCACCGCGCAGCATCTCGACGTGCCGGTGATCCTGTGTTCGGCCACGCCGTCGGTTGAGGCCTCGGCCCTCGTTGAACGCGGTCTCGCCGTTCATCTGCGCCTGACCCAACGCGTGGCAGGGGGCAAGTTGCCCTCAGTCGAGCTCGTCGATCTGCGGGCCGAGCCGCCGGAGCAGGGGGAGCAGGGGCGCACCCTCTTCTCCCGCCGCCTGCGTGAGCTCCTCGTCGAAACCGTCGACCGGGGGGAGCAGGCGATTCTGCTCATGCAGAGACGGGGATGGGCGCCGATCCTGCTCTGCAGGGACTGCGGCCACCGCATCCAGTGCCCGGCATGCTCGGTCTCACTCGTGGTCCACCGTCGAAGCGGGGATCTCCGCTGCCATTACTGCGATCACCACGAGCAGGTTCCGAACCACTGCCCGGGCTGCGGCGGCGATCTTCTCGACGCGGTGGGGGCGGGCACCGAGAAGGTCGCCCACCATTTGCAGAGCCTCATGCCGGGAGTCTCGTGCGCCATCCTCGACCGGGACACCGTGCGCCGCCGCTCGGGTCTCCAGGAAACCCTGGGAGCCTTCGCCGTGGGCGCGATCCAGGTCCTCATCGGAACCCAGATGGTGGCCAAGGGCCATCATTTCCCCGGCGTCACCCTCACCGGTGTGATCTCGGCCGACGCCATGCTCGGCCTACCCGATTTCCGCGCCGCCGAACGCACCTTTCAACTCCTGACCCAGGTGGCCGGCCGCTCCGGTCGCGGCGACCGGCCGGGGCGGGTGGTGATCCAAACCTATTACCCCGACCACCCCGCGGTGCGCTTTGCCTGCGACCACGACGTCACGACCTTCCTCACCGAGGAACTGGTCTTCCGCCGCAGCTTTTCCTATCCCCCAGTGACCCGCCTCGCCCTGGTCCGCTTCGAGGCCGCCACGGAGCGGGTCAGTCGGAACGCGTGCGAGGCAGCCGCGCGGGCGGTGGAGCCGTTGCCCCAAAGGGTGCGCCTGCGCGGGCCGGCGCCGGCGCCCCTCGAACGCATCCGGAACCTGTGGCGTTGGCAGCTCCTGCTCACCGCCCCCAACCGTGAGCTGCTGCGCGAGTTTCTCGACAAAATCGAGGCCGAGGCGGTGCCGAAAGCGGTGCGCCGGATCGTCGACGTCGACCCGAGCTCGACGCTCTAACCCGTCCCAGCGCGGGCAGCACGTCCAAATACCGCAGGTAGCCTCCCCGCGCCGATCATTCCTAATTCCTAATTCCCTTGATATTCTTCTTGAGACAGAGAAACGGACGGGGGATGCGCGACAAGGCGTTCGGTGAGTGGTTGGTCGAAGAGCGGTTGCTACGGCCGGAGGGTCTGCGCCAGGCGCTGGCGATCCAGACGTCGATGCCAGGTCGCCTGGACACCATCCTGCTCGACCTTGGCCTCCTCGCCGAGCCGACGCTTCTCGATGCTCTCGGCCGCTACCACAGGACCCGCACCGTCTCGCGGGCCGAGCTCTCGGCTGTCAGCACGACGGTGGCGCGCATGGTATCGCCGCGAATCGCCGCCCGCCTCCAGGTGGTGCCTTTCCGCATCGAGGGAAAGACCCTCTCAATCGCCACCCTCGAACCGGGCGATCTGCTGATCGAGGACGAGCTGGGTCTGATCACCGGCTGCATGGTGGCCAGCTTCGTCGCCCTTGAGGCTCGCCTTTTCGAGGCTCTCCATCATCTCTACGGGGTCACCCTCTCACCCCAGCACCTGTCCCTAGCCCGGCGCGCCGAAGGCGGATCCACCGTGAAACACCCGGCAGCGACGACGTCGCCTCCCTCATCGGTCACAGCGCCGCGCACCGAGAAAGCTGCGCCAACGTCGCAGCGGCTGGATGGAAGGCCACGGCGCCGTGAGCGGCGCGAGGAGTTGCTCGAGGTCAGCGCCGAGGATCTGAGCCTCTTCCCCTCCCTGCGCGACGGCGTGGCCACGGCGGAGGCGGAGGAGGGACAGCCTCCACCGGCCGTTCCCGTCGAACAGGCGGAGGCCGCCGATATCGGTCCCGAGGAGCGACTGGCCGCGGCCTCAGTCGCCCTACAGAACGCCGAGATGCGTGACGACATCGCCGACGCCGTGCTCGGCTTCTGCGCGCCGCTCTTCCGCCGACGAATGATGCTGGCCGTGAGGGGAAACACCGTTATGGGCTGGCGCGGCGAGGGCGATAGCCTCGACCGGGCCAAGGTGCGCACGATCGCCATCCCGCTCGCCGAGCCCTCGGTCTTTGTCGGCCTCACCCAGGGGGCGGAGTTCTGGCTCGGCCCTCTGCCGACGATGCCGCGCAACATCGAGATCATCCTCGGCCTCGGCGGCACGGCGCCCAAGGAGTGCTTCATCCTGCCGATCACCGTGCGCGACAAGACGGTTTGTTTTCTCTACGGTGACAACGCGGATCGTCAGGTCGGTGAGCTGCCGATGGGCGAGATCCGTCGCCTCGCCGCGAAGGCGAGCCTCGCCTTCCAGGTCTATCTGATGAAGAGTAAAATCCGGACGTTGTAAGGAGCCTGCGGAGCGGTCGTTCTGATGTAGACCCAACGGCCGCACGGCGAACCTTTCCAACGCCTGTGCGTAAAACATGGTCGTACGGGATGCACAAGGAGGACCCAAGGTGAAAACGAGAATAATCACAGTTCTGGCTGCAATTCTGATTCTGTTGCCGGCCCTCCCCGGCCAATCCGAGAATCTCGATGTGCAGGCTCTGCCAACGCAGGTTGGGACGCTCCCGGCTGCCCATGGAGGGACCCTGGAGCTCGGCCTCGAGAGCGCATACCAGCTCGCGCTGGCCCGCAATCTCAACCTCCAGGTGGGTCGCTACGATCTCGCCATCGCCAATACCGATGTCCGAGGCTCAGGCGGCATCTTCGACCCGTTCCTCCGTGCCTGGGTCAACGGGGACTCCAGCGAGAGCCCCACCGCCACCATCCTCGAGGGCGCGAACGTATTTGAAAGCCGTAACACCAGGTTCGGCCTCAGCCTCGACGCGCTCCTACCCACCGGCGCCGAGGTCGGCCTCCAGGCCACCTCCACCCGCAGCGAGAACAACTCCACCTTTTTCTTCCTCAACCCGCAGTGGAACGCCCGCCTGACGGCAACCCTCACGCAGCCCCTGCTCAACGGCTTCGGTACGGTGGTCAACCGGGCCTCGATCGTCGTCGCCGAGAACCTGCGCAACCAGACCTCGGTGGGCTTCGAGGTCTCGGTGATCGAGACCCTGCTCGAGGTGGAGCAGGGCTACTGGGAGCTGGTCGCCACCCGCCAGGCGGTGATGGTCACCGAGCAATCGCTCAGTCTCGCCCAGCGCCTCCTCGACGAGACCCGTCAACGGGTTGAAGTGGGTACCTCGGCGCCGATCGACATGGTGCAGTCCGAGGCCACGGTTGCCACCCGCCAGCAGGAGCTCATCTACGCCCGCAACGCCGCTGGGACCTCCGAGGACAACCTCAAGGGTTCTCTCGGATTCGACCTGCCCCAGGAATGGCAATTGCGGATCGAGACCACCGACTCCTACAACCTCGATCCCGTCCAGCTCGACCTCGAGCAGTCGATCGCCACCGCGCTCGAGAAACGGCCCGCCATCCTCCAGAGGGAGCTCGAGATGGAGCGCCTCGACCTCAACGTCAAGGTGGCCCGCAACCGCAAAATGGCACGTCTCGACCTCACCGGCAGCTTCGGCCTTGCCGGCGTCAGCGGCGACTCGGTCATCGAGGACCCGGTAACCGGCGAGCCGATCGAAATCCGGCAGGGATGGGGCGACGCTGGCAAGCAGGTCGTGCAGGCCGACTTCCCGAACTGGACCGTCGGCCTTCTGTACTCGATTCCCCTCGGGAACCACCAGGCCAAGGAGCTCCTCGCCCGCACCCGTTACCAACGCGACCGCAGCGAGGTTGAGCTCGCGGCCCTCAAACAAGAAATCATTCGCCAGGTGCGATTTTCGGTGCGCGCGGTGGAGGATGGAGCGGCCGCTATCGATGCAGCGGTTGCCGCCCGCCACCTCGCCGAACGCAACCTGGAAGCGGAGCAGACCAAGTTTGACAATGGGCTCTCCACCAACTTCCAGGTGTCGGAGATCCAGGAGGCCCTGGCGACCGCACAGCTCAGCGAGATTCGCGCCCGGGTGGACTACCGCAAGGCCCTGGCCGCTTACTACAGCTCCACCGGCACATACCTCGAGTCCAAGAGCGTCGCGATCGTCGATCCCGGCGCGCCGGATTCCGTCCACGATTACTGGAAGGACGTGGAGTGGATGCAGTTCGTCGATTTCAACCAGGCGAGCCAGCAGGTCACCATCCCCGCAGAGCAGGCGGGGGCAGCGACGGAGTAGTTTTCAGTTTTGAGTTTTGAGTTTTGAGTTTCCGGCGCGACGAGGCGTTCAGGTAACTTGGAATAAACCGGCCGCGCCCGAACGCGTGACTTCGGACGTGCCGTCCCTGGCAATTTTGGGGGTGAGGGCACTGCGGCCGTCCATCGCGTCGAGTCCCAAACATTGCCAGGGGGGGCACTCTCGGGGAGCGCGACCACAGAAGGTCGCGCTGAAGTCGGAAGCGCACTCCTGAACATCGGGAGCGGACGCGGGCCGATTACTGAATTCAAAATTGAGAATTCATCTCGGTCCGGGGTAGAATCTCACCCCATGGACTTCAAGATTCTCCGTCAGCTTCCCGGGACCCTGTACTCCGCCGTCGTCATGGAGCTCTTCGAGCGCCTCGCCTACTACGGCATGGTGATGGTGCTCGGCATCTACATCGTCGATCGCCTCGGGGTGCCCGCTGATGTTTATGGTTGGGTCTACGGCGTATTCACCGGTACGCTCTACTTCCTGCCGGTGCTCGCCGGGGCCCTCGCCGATCGATTCGGCTACAAGCCCGCCCTGGTGCTGGCTTTCGCGACCCTCACGGGAGGGTACTTCCTCCTCGGCGCGACCTCGGACTTCACGGTTATCTGCCTCGCCCTCGGGCTCATCGCCGTCGGCGGCTCGATCATCAAACCGACGATTTCGGGAACGGTGACCCGCACCACCGAGGAGGGCAGCACCCGGCCGGTGGGTTTCGGTCTCTACTACATGATGATCAACGCCGGCGGCCTTATCGGACCCGTGATCGCCGCCCAGGTGCGCAACCGTTCGGAGTTCCGCTACGTCTTCTGGGTCTCGGCCGCCGCCTGCGTTCTGATGCTCCTCCAGGCGCTCCTCGCGTTCCGCGAACCGGTGCCCGCCTCCGAACGGGCATCGGGCAAAACGCTGGGGGACGTCTTCAGGGAGATCGTCATGGTTCTCGCCAACTGGCGCTTTGTGCTCCTGTTGGTGATCTTTTCCGGCTTCTGGGGGATGATCAACGTGCTCTTCGGTTTCATGCCGTTGTACGTGGAGACCTTCACCGATCTGCGCGCGGCCGAGGCGGCCATCGACAGCATCGTGCCAATCAGCACATGGGCCGGCCACTGGCTGAACCCCGAGGTGCTGATCTCCCTCGACGCCCTGCTGATCGTCCTCTTCCAGGCCGTGATCTCGTACCTCACCCGCCGCTGGCCGACCCTGCGCGCGATGCTCGTCGGTACGACCATTGCCACCGCGTCGTGGATCTTACCGGCCCTCTCGCCGGCCGCTGTTTTCATCTCGCTCGGCATCGTGATCTGGTCCCTCGGTGAAATGATGTGCTCGGCGCGGTTCTTCGAGTACTGCGGCACGGTGGCGCCCGAAGACCAGGTGGCTCTCTACCTCGGCTACTCCTTCTTCGCCATCTTCATCGGCAACTTCTACTCCGGACCCTGGGCCGGCTGGCTCTACCAGCGCTTCATCCTGGTGCCCCACGAGGCGGGCCTGCCCCCACAGCCTTGGCCGTTCTTCGCTGGGGTGATGCTCATGGGACTTTTCTCGGTGATCGGCCTTGCCCTCTATGGCCGCTTCGTCAACCCGGCCGGCGCCCGCCGCAACACGGTCGAGGCCGCGTGATCGACGCCCTCCGCGCGCTGTTGACCGAGCCCGCGTTCCCGAACCTGCACGCGATCCTGGTCCACTTCCCCATCGCCCTGCTGGCGGTGGCGCCGCTTGCTGACCTCGGCTGCATGGTCTTCAGGCGGCGGGTGTGGCTCGACCGCGCCGCCTCGGCCCTCTACGTGATCGGAACCCTGGGCGCCGGTGCGGCCTTCCTCACCGGGCAGCGTGCCGCCGCCGCCCTGCTCGACCTCTCGGCGACGACCGAGGCTGCGGTTGCCGACCACGAGGACATGGCGCTCCTCACTCTTCTCGCGTTCGTGGGCATCGCCCTGCTGCGGCTGTTGGTAACCTGGCTCGCGCGCGACGACCGGCGCATCAGCCCGGGGATCTTCCGTCTGGTGGCACTCCCCGCCGCCCTCACCGGCCTCGTCCTCCTCGCCCTCACCGCCGACCTCGGCGGCAGCCTCGTTTTTCAACACGGAGTCGGAGTCACACCGGACAGTGTCCCGTCGACACAACGATAAAGTCATTGGTCCCGGCACCCAAACAATTCAAAATTGAGAATTCAAAATTGAGAATTAAGTAACCGCCGCTTCCAACGCCGCGGCGACGCGGTTCATCTCGGCCAGCTCGCCGGTGGAGGTGGCCATGATCTCGTCGAAGCGGGTCGCCTTGCGGTAGGCCTCGATCTCCTCGGCGTCGTAGCGGCCGCTCGCATGCAGCAACCGCAGGCCGGTCACCGCCACGTCGCGCGCCGCGGCGCCTCCGTGGAGCCGGGCGCAGGGCATCAGCAGGTCCTTGCGCGGACCGCTGTCGCGTGCGGTCTTGCTGGAAAGCACCACCGCCGTCTCGACCTCAGCCGCCAACCGCGCCAGCTCGAACATCGCCCACTGCTCGCGCGGGAGCTTCTTGGCGTGACAGGCGAGCAGGGTCTCGGCCAGGGCGTCCGCGGCCAGGGCGGACCGTTCGCCCGTCCCCATCTCGCGCAGGGAGGTCGCCATGTCGCGGTAGAAACCGCCCTTGGTCTTGACCACCATCCGCCAGCGGTGGATGCCGATGATGTTCTGCAGGATCTCCGAGGTGCCTTCGTAGATGGTGGTGATGCGCACGTCGCGGCGGATCTTCTCCACCTCGTACTCGTGAGTGTAGCCGTAGCCGCCGTGGGCCTGGATGGCGGCATCCGCCGCCGCGTTACCGGCCTCGGTAGCGAAGAGCTTGGCAACCGCCCCCTCGACCTGCAGCCCCGAATCGCCCGAGTCAAGACGTTCGGCGACCTCTTCACAGTAGGCACGGGCCGCCTCCAGGCGCACCGCGTGCGGCACGATCAGCTTGTGGGTGAATCCCTGCTTGCGGTAGAGGACCTCCCCGAACTGCACCCTCTCCAGGCCGTACTTGACGGCCCGATCCAGGGCTTCCTCCCCGGCACCGAGGCCGAAGGCCGCCACCATCAGGCGGGTGAAGCCGAAGACCTCGTTGGCCTGCTCGAGCCCTTTGCCCTCCTCGAGTCCGAGCAGCTGGTCGGCCGGCACCTCCACCCCCTCCATCACGATCTGGGTGGTGTTGGAGGCGCAGATGCCGTGCTTCCGCTCCGGCTGCCCGACCGAGAAACCGGGAGTGTCGCGCTCGATGACGAAGAACGAGGGTCCGCCCGGCGCACGCGCGAGAACCGTGTGGATCTGGGCCACGCCGCCGTTGGTGATGAACTGCTTGGTACCGTCCAGCCGGTAGGCGCGCACCGCGCCGTCATCTCCCAGGATCGGCTCGGCGACCGTCTTCAGGCGCGCCACGTTGGACCCCGCCTCGGGCTCGGTGACGCCGTAGGCCACGATCAGCCCCTCCTCGCCGATGCGACCCAGCCAGTGCTGCTTCTGCTCGTCAGTGCCGCCGACGATGATCGGGTCAACGCCGAGAGCGATCGCGAGGAAGGCGGTGGCGACCCCGAGGTCAATCCGCGCCATTTCCTCGGAGACCCGGAACAGGTCGCGCCCACCGCCACCGAGCCCCCCAACCTCTTCGGGCAGGAAAAGCAGGTGCAGTCCGAGCTCCGGTCCGAGCATCTCGTCGATCAGCTCGACCGGGAACTCGTCCTCCTCGTCGAGCCGGAGCCGCGTCTCCTGGTCCAACCGCCGCTCGGTGACCGTCTTCAAAGTCTGCAGCACGAATCCCAGCGTCTCGTCGTCGAGTCCAGCTCGCGTCCTGCTCATTCACACCTCCAGAATAGTCCGAGAGCCTTTGCAATAAGCGGGCATTATCGCACAGGGACCCGCTGGAACCGTCGAGCTCCAGCTCGGCATTTTCGCAATCGTTAGCAGATGCTTCCGTGACGGGTTGTGTTCACGTTTCGGTTTGCGCCGTTTTCATTCGAGCGTTGTCAGAATCTGCGGAGGTCAGAAGCCGAGCTGGAGCTCGGCGATCCCAGGGAAGGTGCCCGGTACCGTTCTGCAGGACGGATCCCGAGCGGGATGAAGGTCAGTTCTTCGAGGACTGCCTGGAGACCGATGCCACCTCGAGGTTTCCAGGTACGCGTTCGGCACCGTGAGACCTACTTGTAGAGCACGGCGTTGACCCCGGCCAGGAACTTCTGCGCAAGAACCTCCTGCTGACCCAAATCAATGGCCGGGGAATCGAGCCCGGCGACGACCCGGACAAAGACCATGACCGTGTCGCTCCGCATCACCTGGTCGATGGTCAGGACGACCGGAGGATCTTCGCCATCCGCCTCTCGGACGGCCCGAATGGTCCCGTCAACCCGGTTTTCGGCTTCGACGTCGTAGCCAAGGTCGACGAGGGAAATGTGGATCGCGGCCCAGACATAGTCGGGCGAGCCGACGTACCGGGTAGTCCAGGGGTCGGAGCTGCTTTGGAAAGATGCGCATCCGAAACCAACCGCCAGCATCAGAATCAAACCGCAGTAGATTGAACAGGAACGATCGAGGGTGGTCATAGCGCCGCCTCCGGCATCCATTCTGCCAGAACCCTATCCAGCACCGATCAGAATCCTGCATCTGGGTGAGTTGGGGAGCCATCCTGTTATTCTTCCTCCCGCGTGAAGAAATGCGAAAGTTAGTCCGCGTGATGCTGTGGGTTTTTGCCGTGGCCGGCGTGCTCCTCCTGGTGGCCGCGACGGTGCTGACCAACCCGGTCAAGGCCCGGCCGTTTGCGTCCGGGGTCTCGGCGGACCCATCCCGTCTACGGTCCGATGTCGAGGCCCTCACAGGGCTCCCCGGCTTTCGTTGTTTCGAGCGGCCCGATGATCTCGACCGCGCCGCCGAGTGGGTGAGGTCGGCCCTCGAGGCAAGCGGCTTGCCGGTGGAGGAGCAGCCGTTCGGCGTCGACGACCAAGACTTCAGGAACTTCATCGCCCGCTACGGTCCCGCCAACGCCCCGATCCTGGTGATCGGCGCCCACTACGACGTCTGCGGCGAGCAGCCCGGCGCCGACGACAACGCCAGCGCGGTGGCGGGTCTGCTCGAGCTGGCAAGGCTTCTCGGACGGCACCGCCCCGAGATGACCCACCGCATCGAGCTCGCGCTCTGGCCGCTCGAGGAGCCGCCCAACTTCCGCACCCCGGCCATGGGTTCGGCGGTCCATGCGAACTCTCTGGCCCACCGCGAGGCCCACGTCCGCGGGATGATCTGCCTCGAGATGCTCGGCTATTTTTCGGATGAGCCAGGCTCTCAGGAGTATCCGGCACCCGGGATGGGACTTCTTTATCCGTCCCGCGGCAACTTCATCTCGGTGGTGGGCAACGGCTCGTCGTGGTGGTTCACCCGCCGCGTCAAGGCGCGGATGGCCGGAGCCACGGAGCTTCCCGTCAGGTCCATCAGCGCTCCGGCGGCGGTGCCCGGGGTCGACTTTTCCGACCACCTCAACTTCTGGAGGCACGGCTGGAACGCGGTGATGATCACCGACACCGCCTT
>Ga0209013_10001353_pt1 | contig 22593 bp, 20 predicted proteins | sample Cruoilmetagenom2_FD_187291 | JGI IMG/M metagenome (GOLD analysis project Ga0209013, IMG submission 187291) | Oil polluted marine microbial communities from Coal Oil Point, Santa Barbara, California, USA - Sample 2 (SPAdes) (version 2) | ecosystem: Environmental > Aquatic > Marine > Oil seeps ... | reverse complement strand
CTGTATTATGTCTACCATTGGTGGGACAAATTCTAACGCTATTTTGCCATATATTGATTATGAAGCTTTTAAAAGAAACCCTAAGATCATGGTTGGCTACTCTGATGCTACTGCAATTTTACTCGCAATTTATGCTCAAACTGGAGTACCAACATTTTATGGACCAGCATTAGTGCCATCATTTGGTGAGTTTGAACCGTACGTAAATTATACATATGATTATTTCAAAGATATTTTAATAAAAGAGCAACAAATTCCTTTCACTGTTCCATTCCCCCCTTACTGGACAGATGAGCCACTCAATTGGGAAATTAAAACCGACGACAAACAACTTAGACCGAATGATTGGATTTGCGTAAATGAGGGAACTGCTGAAGGTAGATTAATAGGTGGTAATCTGAATGCTATGTATGGTATTTGGGGAAGCCCGTATATACCTTTAATAAAAGAAGGAGATATTTTGTTAATAGAAGACACGATGAAATCAGCAGCTGTTGTGGAAAAAAACTTCAACCTATTAAAGTTGAATGGTGTATTTGATAGAGTTTCTGGAATTATATTAGGAAAACATGAATTATTTGATGATCAAGGAACTGGGAGAAAACCGGCTGAAATTTTAGTAGAAATTATAGGAGATCCAACAATTCCAATTCTTGCTGACTTCGACTGCTGCCATACCCACCCGATGTTAACAATGCCTATTGGACGACGAATTAAAATGAATTCTGGTGAAAAAGAGATTGTACTAATAGAGCAATGGATTAATTGAAAAGGAAATTAGAAGCAGTTTTTTAATGGTAAGATGTAGAACCGGATTATATTGCCGAGAATTTACTTGAAGCGGTCAAATGGGTATTAGTTCAATAGAAAATGCTGCTAGGAGTACATCATCCCTGCAGCATTTTGTCATTCTTTTTTAAGTCCATTGACCACTATACTTCTTCAAAATTGGCTCTAAGTATTCCTCTTTTAAAGAAAGATCATTTTGTATAAAGGAATGAACACTTTCTTTATCTAATGCGACTAAGAGGAACTCGGAAAATTCGGGATGTTCTCCCTTTTCCATAATATTTTGATTGTGTTTTTCTAATATAACTTGTAATTCATTCGACGTAAAATTCACATTCAATTCGAAAACAACAGCCCAAAAATCATTTAATCCTCCGTGCTTAACAAACATGGGTCTAAAAGATTTTGTATAGGAGGAGTTAATTGATAAACCCATTTCTTCAATCAATTCTTTTTCGATACTTTTCTCCAAATTAAATAACGCACCATTTAAGTCTGACTCGTCTAAACCACCACCTGTAAATTGTAAACGACCTGGTGTGGAAGTATGTTTGTTCATTTTCCCAAATGCAATATAATTGTCTTGTGTAATAACAGCCACACAAGTAAAAATTACTTTGCATGGAAATACTTTTTCTTCATGACGAATCGTATATAAATAATGCTTGTAGTCTGTTTTTGCTACAGTGATTTGAAGTTCCTCTGAATCTCTACAAATACTTTTAATAGTAAAGACTTCTCCATTACGAAAATGAGGATTTATCTCTAGTTGTTCATTCCAGAAGTGTTCATGTTTTCCCTTAATTTTCTCTGGTAATTCGAATGGCATAGAATCATATTTAACTGTAACTATAGATGGTGTTTTTTCAATTACTATTCGTTTCAATTCACTATCTCCAATCTTTCAATTGTAGATCCTTTGTAAATATTTTTTTATAACAAAGCATACTTAGCATCATGCTCGTAATAGCGGAGGAACTAGTAAATACAAAGATGATTAATATTTGATAGCGAACAGCTTCTACCGGATCTGCTCCAGCAATAATCATGCCTGTCATCATACCCGGCAGTTGCACAAGTCCTACTGTTTTCATCGCATCGATGGTCGGGATCATACTGAACTTGACGGAACGTTTTAACACATCTTGCACAGCTTGACGACTCGTTGCTCCGAGTGACAGTAAGGTTTCAATTTCGCCTTTAGAACTTTCTGTTTCCCGCTTTAATTGAGTTAAAAATAGTCCACAGGCCACCATTGCGTTACCAATTGTCATTCCACTAAGGGGAATAATATATTGTGGGGTTGCTTCGATGATTTGTAAGCTAAGTAATAGTCCCATCATGAGAATTTCCATCGTAACAATGGAGAGAATAATTCTCCATACGACCCCTGTCATACCTTTTGCCCGTTTCGCCGCATTAAAAGCTGCAACAATAATCATGAAGCAAATAATTAGGATAATAAATAAAACACTTTCAGATTGAAATACAAACTGTAAAATATATCCGACAGCAAGTAGCTGAATTGCTGCTCTAATCGTACCTATTGCAATATCCTTCTCTAAGTCAAGCTTTTGCCAGACTGATACGAGCATCGTAATAATGACAAATAGTAGAGTAAAACTTAACGCTAGCAGACTCATAGTTTCACCTGTGATTGGAAAATAGCCTGCTCATCAAAAAACTCGGAAGTCATTATATCCCTTGCAAGTTTACCATTTTCCATATACCAAATACGTTCACTAATATTTTTTGCTTGTTCTCTATCATGCGTCACCCATATAAATCCAAGTTTCTCATTTTGGTGATGCTTGTTTAGTAGCTGTTCTACTAACTCCTTGCTCTGTTGGTCTAGAGAAGCAGTAATTTCATCTAAAAGTAATATCGTCGGTCGTAACAACAATGAACGGACTAAAGCGATGCGCTGTTTTTCTCCACCAGATAATTCAATTGCTCGCTTCCCCCAGTCTAAATGCTCTAATCCTACTTCTATTAACATCTGTTTTGCGAAGTTTTCGTCAAAGTTTCGATTATGTATTTTACTACTGATCATTAAATTATCCAATATCGTCCCAGGAAGCATGGTAGCTTGCTGGGCAACATAACATAAATTCATACGCCACGTTCTACTATCTACCTCATTCATTAATTTTCCGTTAAAATATACCTGTCCACTATCAACGGGTTCCAATTTGGCAAGAATACGTAGGAGCGTACTTTTGCCCTCCCCAGATTTACCGAGTAGGGCAATCCGCTCTGGTCGTTCGATAGTTGTAGTTATGTCTGAAAATAATTCACTCTTCAGCTGTACATCCCAATGCTTTTTCTTCAGCTGCTTTATTTGCAATAATGGTGTCATTCGCATTCTTCCCATTCTTCTCTTAATAAACCCATTCGAATAGAGTCATAATGTACACCATTATAGAATCGACACTTTCGCAGTCTTGCTTCCATTGTCATACCTAATTTTTCTCCAACCTTAATCATGCGTTCATTGCCTGACCAGGTTGTATAGCCGACACGTACAAGTGGTAATTCTTTAAATAAATGAGTAATCCACATTCGAAGGGCCTCTGTACCTATTCCACCACTCCAAAATTGTGCTTCATAAATGACAATCCCCATTTCTAACCAGAGGGATTCCTCATGCTCCCAGTAATAACAGAGCGAACCGACTAATTCACCATTTACATAAATCCCCCACATATCTTCTTGATAGACTAAATGATCTTTCTTTTCTAAGAATTGTTCTAAAGTTCTAGGAATATGTGGGTAATAAGGGGCATCCCATTTTTTCCATTCAGGTGCCTCTTCTTTTGCACTTAACTCCCAAAGTCGAAAAAGCTCTTCTTCCGCAATAGGACGAATCGTTACTTCTTTCATCATTTAACTCCAATCTTTCATGCTTTGTATTCATAATTTTACCACAATATAAGTATGATAGACTGTTCCCAATATGCATATTATTGTGATAGAGTTTTATCTTACAGTATTAAATTTTGAAGGAGTGACATAGCTTGGGTGGAAATCAACTACAGCGAGGTTTAGAACAACGACATATCACCTTGATGTCATTAGGGGCAGCAATCGGAGTTGGCCTGTTTTTAGGTTCAGCAACAGCAATACAGCTTGCAGGACCAGCTATCCTGATTTCCTATATTCTCGGAGGAATGGCCATTTTTGTCATCATGCGAGCACTTGGGGAAATGGCAGTACATAATCCCGTTTCAGGTTCATTTAGTAGGTATGCAAAAGATTATCTTGGACCACTTGCAGGATACATAACTGGATGGAATTATTGGTTTTTATGGGTAGTAACTTGTATGGCAGAGATTACTGCTGTAGGAGTATACATGAAAATGTGGTATCCAGACACAGCCCCTTGGATATGGGCATTAGCTGCATTAGTGATCATGACACTCGTGAACCTAATTGCTGTAAAAGCGTATGGGGAGTTTGAGTTTTGGTTTGCACTTATTAAAATTATTGCCATATTAGCAATGATTTTTGTAGGACTAGGAGTTATTCTTTTCGGTCTTGGTAATGATGGAATTGCAGTCGGCATAAGTAACCTGTGGTCGAACGGTGGATTTGCACCAAATGGAGTTACTGGGATATTTATGTCCTTACAGATGGTCATGTTTGCTTACTTAGGTGTAGAAATGATTGGTGTAACTGCCGGGGAAGCGAAAAATCCTAAAACGGTAATTCCACGAGCAATTAATACGGTATTTTGGCGTATTTTACTTTTCTATGTTGGGGCACTGTTCGTAATAATGTCCATTTACCCATGGAACGAGATAGGAGCTAATGGAAGTCCTTTCGTTTTAATGTTCGAGAAAATTGGTATTGGCCCAGCGGCAGGTATTATTAACTTTGTTGTTCTTACAGCTGCATTATCTAGCTGTAATAGTGGTATTTTTAGTACTGGTCGTATGTTATTTAATTTAGCTCAGCAGAAGCAGGCTCCTAATTCATTTGCTAAAATAAGCAAATCGGGAGTACCTTCAAAAGCCATTATCTTTTCTGCCATTTTATTGTTATTCGGGGTTATATTAAATTACTTAGTTCCTGAAAAAGTCTTCATCTGGGTAACGAGTATCTCGACTTTCGGAGCCGTTTGGACTTGGGGAATTATATTATTATCCCAATTAAAATTCCGCAAGACCCTTACAAAGGGTGAAGTATCAAGGCTTTCCTATAAAGCTTTGTTCTATCCATTCGGGTCGTACTTAGCATTAGCCTTTTTAGTGTTAGTTCTTGGACTAATGGCTTATTTCCCTGATACACGGATTGCCCTAATCGTAGGTCCTATATGGATAATCGGATTAGTATTTGTCTATTATAAAAAAGGATTTCATAAGAGATAATGAGTGTTAGATTCGACCGATTGTTTTGCAAAATCGACCGATTTAACAAAACCCCTTCATTTCACAATCGAAATGAAGGGGTTTTCTCTGTTCTCAAAGATATTTTGCAAACCAGCCTGTGATTTGTTCTAGTCGTGTTTGTCGTAAATTAGGAAGTCCTACTCGAGATAAATTATGATCTGATTGCGGGAAGCGGACAAAGCTTGTCTCTTTACCCATTGCTTTTAACGTAATATATAACTGTTGCCCCTGTTCGATAGGACAGCGGTAGTCATTTTCACTATGCAATATTAATAAAGGTGTCTCTACATTAGCTGCATATTTGAGCGGAGACGCATCCCATAGTTTATCAATATCGGTCATATCGGTACCAATTTGCCATGGTGTAAAGTAGTACCCAATATCAGAAACTCCATAAAAGCTAATCCAATTAGAAATGGAACGTTGCGTAACTGCTGCTTTAAAACGATTCGTATGACCAACAATCCAGTTAGTCATAAACCCACCGTAGCTTCCTCCAGTTACACCTAAACGATTCTCATCAATCCAATTATTGTCCTTCAACACATAGTCTACTCCAGCCATAATATCTTCATAATCGCCACCACCGTAGTCGCCACGAACAGCGTCCACAAATTGTTGACTATATGAATGACTTCCACGTGGGTTAACATACAAAACTCCATACCCTTGTGCTGCTAATAATTGCAACTCATGGAAAAATGTATTTGCATACATCGTATGGGGACCTCCGTGGATCTCCACAATAAGCGGGTATTTTTCTCCATCCTGATAGCCTGCTGGTTTCATCAACCAACCATGCACTTCCCAATCATTCAGACCTTTATACACAATGGCTTCTGGTTCGACAAGCTCTATTTCATTTAACAACTCATCGTTAAATTTAGTGAGCGCAATTCTCTCACCAGTCGCCAAATTTAGTTTAAATAATTCCCCGGGAAATATTGCATTACTTATTGTCGCAAGAGCATAAGTTCCATTTTTTGCGATATCGTATCCATAAACATGCTCGTTTTCTGGTGATGCCGGATAAATTTCTCCTTCCAAAGAAGCAAAATACAAACGTACATCACCCATTGTGGATAATTGGAAATATAGGTGATTCTGGTTTGTCCAAACAACATCAGGTGCATTTGAGCCTTGTTGTATATCTGCTCCAGCATAATCGCCTACTGGTGCGTCAATCCCTTCAGTTAATATTTGAAGTTTTCCAGTACTCACTTCATATACATACACTTCTGCATGCGTTGCATTTTTAAATGTGTGGAGCATTCCACCAAAAGCAATATATTGGTCATCCGATGAAAATGTAGCTCCTCCAAAGTATCCGTCTTCTTCAATAATTACTGATTCCTTCTTCGTTTCTACATCGACTAATAACATTGGTTCACGGAATGAAAAATCTTGATTTTCATCACGATTAACGCCAATTACTAGTTTTTTTCCATCATGAGAAATTGCTTGAAGACTATGATTAAATACACCTTCTGAAAAAGCTGTAATTTCTCCGGATGCTATAACGATAGTTCCTATTTGTCGGTATGTATCTTTTGGTAACAACCCAACACCATCACTGTGATACTTCATTTTATCTACTACGTATGCTTCTGGTAGTTTCTCCTCTTCTTTTACAGCCTCGTTCGTCCAATTTTTTTCTTTCTTTAAGGAAGCCGTGAACCAAATCTTTTTATTGCAAGGGGACCATATAAAGCTAGAAACACCCTTTTCAAAATTCGTCAGCTGTTTTGCTTCTCCACCTTTAACTGACAATACGTAAATTTGATTTTTATCGTCACGATTTGATATAAATGCTAGTTGTTTTCCATCTGCAGACCATTTTGGAGATGATACCTTTTCTTTGGAATGAGTCCACTGTGTTATCTCATTCGTTTCGATATCTACATGATATAAATAAGCGTAGTACTTATTGTCCTCTTTATGCATTTCCGTACGGATGAAAACTGCCTCATTTCCATCTGGTGAAATCACAGGATTTGTTATTGATTGTATTGCAAATAAATCAGTTGCTTCTAATTTTCTTTTAGTCATTTTGATAGTCTCCTTCTATGTAAATATTCTCTCTCTATTTATTTCGACATCCGAAATCTTTTTCCTGCTATTTTCTACGAAAAATTAATATAAGAAAAGCTCCCCATGCAGAATGGTAATAATGTTGAATTTATAGTTATTTTATAAAATAGTACTGTTAATATATACTGGCAACGGATTTTATTCTGCAAACTATTTCCATTTGAAAATCGTCTAATCAATATAAAGGAGGGAAATAAGTGAATGATGCATCACTACCTATAGATTCTATACATATCCCAATTGATGACATGCTGCTGTATGGTCAGGACTTATTACAGCTTGTGTATACCTACATAAAAGACCAAGCACTCGCTCAAGATTTAACGCAGGAGATTCTTGTGAAATGCTATGAGGCGTACCCAACATATAAAGGGAAATCCACATTAAAAACCTGGATGTGGCGGATTGCTATTAATCACTGTAAAGATTACTTAAAGAGCTGGCACAACCAAAATATTCAAGTCGCTGTGGATGCTGGTGTCGACGTGCAAGCGAGCAGTAATGTAGAACAACAAGTCATTCAGCAAGACGAGCAAGAAAGACTTGCGAAAACGGTAATGCAATTACCTATTATATACCGGGAAGTAATTTATTTATTTTACTTCGAAGACTATACGAGTAAGGAAATAGCAGGTGTATTGTCGATAAATGAAAATACCGTTAAAACAAGACTCCGTAAAGCAAAGCAGTTTTTAAAGGTGCAGTTGGAGGTGAGCGAGTGGAGTTAAAAAATTTAAAACAAGCTATGCAAAAGCATACGTTCCAAGGTGTGAAATTTGATGAAAAAAAACAGCAAGCTGTACATACAAAAATTCAACAACTCGTTTCTGTCGAAGAATTAAAATCTACAGTACTTGGACTGATGCAAACCGAAAAGTCCGGTTTCGAATTAACAAAATTACTGCATATGCGTAGTGAGCAAGCCATTTTTCAAAATGAAGGAGTACTATACCAATGCTTACATGAATTAGAAGCAGCCGAACTCATTAATGGCTTATGGAAGAATGGTGAGAAAGTATATTTCCTTTCGAAAAAGGGACAAAGAGAACTCGCATTGATGCAAAGACCATCCGGAGGTGTTAAATGGAACGCTTTATACAGCAAGTAACGCAGCTTATACGATCCAAAGAAGCTAAAGCCGCAGTAGCGGAGGAATTAAAGCAACATTTAGCACTAACACAAACAAAACATATGGAGCGTGGGCTTTCTAAAGAGGAAGCAATGACAAAAGCCATTCAAGACATGGGAAGTCCCATCACTCTTGGAAGATCAATGAATAAAATCCATAAGCCTAAAATTGATTGGCTGCTCATCGCTGCATTTAGTGCACTATTATTATGTGGTTTCTTACCACTGGAAGCCTCTTCGTATCCCAAAAAGGTATTTATCATTTTCCTTGGTATAGCATTAGTCATTGTTCTTTACCTATATGACTATCGAAAACTCACCAAGCTTACGGATTGGTTTTTAGTAGTAACTATCTTGATTTTGCTATTATTTGCTTATTTCCCAACATATTATATAAATGGCAAGCCTGAGCTACAATTAGGTACTATTCGTATAGATATTTTATGGACGTTACCCATGCTAGTCATCGGTTGGGCTGGCCACTTTGCGAAAAAACGGTCATTATTCGGTGGATTTGTATTATTTTCCTTCATTTCTATATTATTTATGATACAACCACATCTAATCCCATTTATATTACATACCATAATGGTTATGATCATTTTCTTATGTAGTAAGCACAAAATCAAAACAAAAGTGATTACGATAATGACAAGTGCTGCAGCTGGTGCTATGTTTATTGTATTCTTCTTAGTAAATGCAATGCCTTATCAATTAACGAGGGTTTATGGATTCCTCAATCCGGAAAATGACGCAGAAGGTACTGGTTATGTCTATATACGTTTACAGAAATTAATCAGTGAAGCAGATTGGTTTGGTGCTATTCCAATTGAAGGGATACCAGAATTACACACGGATTTTGTTTTTGCAGGGATTATTCGTTCGTACGGATTTGGAACTGCTTTGTTCATCGCCATTTTACTATTGGTCTGTATCGTTCGTTTACTCATGATAATTCAAAAGGTTCGTGATCCATTTGGTCGCTATTTACTAACTGGTAGTGTGACTCTATTCGCCACACAAGTTGTCGTGAATATTGGCATGATTTTCGGTTTTTTGCCGATAATGGCGATGTCGTTACCTTTTATTAGTTATGGTTTAATGCCAACTATAATTGCAGCTGTAATGATTGGCTTTGGACTAAGTGTGTGGCGTCGTAAATCATATGTCGTTTAGAAAAATATTGCGGTTGATTAGTAATTATATAAAGCTGTTTTAACTCTAATAACCTCCTACTAATTAGTAGGAGGTTATTAGAGTTTTTGAAGATACAATTAACTAACTTTATTATCTTTTAGAAAATCAAGTTAAACTGTTTGTGGTTTCAAAGAACGACGCAATATTTTACCCGTTGTATTCTTAGGAAGTTCCTCTAAGAATTCAAACTTCTTAGGCACTTTATATTTTGCTAGTTTTTCTGCACAATAGTCGTGTAATTGTTGTTCTGTTAATGTAGGATCTTTTTTCACAACAAATGCAAGTACTTCTTCTCCAAAGTTTGGATCTGGAATTCCGACAACAGCTGCTTCCACTATACCAGGATGTGTAAATAGCACTTCCTCTACTTCACGAGGGTATACATTATATCCTCCTATGATAATCATATCTTTCTTCCGATCAACGATAAAGAAATAGCCTTCTTCATCTTGTTTTGCAAGATCTCCCGTGTATAACCAACCGTCACGAATCGCACTCTCTGTTTCTTCCGGCATTTTGTAGTAGCCCTTCATCACGTTAGGTCCCCGAACGATCAGTTCTCCTACTTCGCCTACTGGAACTTCTTCTCCAAGTTCATTAACGATTTTGTTTTCCACATTTATGATATTTGTTCCGATTGAACCTGGCTTACGATCGCGATCAATAGGGTTAAAGCATGTTACCGGTGATGCCTCCGACAAACCATATCCTTCCGATACACGAACATTGAACTTATCTTCAAAGTTGTGAAGTAAAGCCACTGGCAATGAAGAACCACCCGAAATTGCTAAGCGGATACTTGAAAAGTCTTCTACATTAGCATCCGGGAATTGATACAAGAAATTATACATTGTTGGCACACCTGCAAAAACTGTAGCTTGATGTTCTTTCGCAATTTTAAACACTTCTTGTGGGGTAAATCTTGGAATTAATAATAGTGTTGCACCCATTAATAATGGTGCATTCACAACTACTGTTAGAGCAAACACATGAAATACAGGTAAAGTGGTGATTACACGATCCTCTGTATTAATCTTCAAGTATTCTGCAACATCACGCGCATTGGAGTAAATATTATTATATGTTAACATTGCACCCTTTGGATGACCTGTTGTTCCCGATGTATATAGAATGACAGCAATATCCTCGGGATCTGTATCCACTGCAGAAGTACCCAAGACAGAGGTAGAAATCATTAATGAAAACGGTTTCACTTTTGTCTTCAAGTTTTCTGGTAAAGCAGCTATTTTTTGAACTGTATCTGGTTGTGTTTCACAAATAATATAATTTTCAACCGAAGTAAAAATCCCAGCAGCTTTCTCTACTAAAGGCAATAAGGCATCAAGAGCAATAATTACCTTCGCATCACTATTTTTTACAATATAACTGATTTCATCTGGCGAATAAATTGGATTTATAGGAACTGCCGTCGCACCAATTCGCATAGTCGCATATAAAGAAATTAAAAAATGTGGTGAGTTCCCTAGTAAAAACCCTATATTATCCCCTTTTTCCACACCAATAGACTTTAAGGCCCCTGCAAATAACTCCACTGACTGTTCAAATTCTGCATATGTAGTATCTTTTCCCATGAAGTTGTAAGCAATTTTCTTTGGATGTTCACTGGCAATCTGTTGAACACGTGAAACTAAACTCATATTCTCGTCCCCCATCTTTTTGAATGAATCACCATTCATTATCCCGTATTCATTATATAAGAAAAGTTTTGACAATTCAAGAAAAACTAGAATTTAGAACTGGTTATTATTTGGGTTAACTAGCGATGTGTTTTTATCTCTACGGTCTTTATTTCCTCCTTATACCGAGATGATGTGCTTATCCAGCTTCTTGTTAATCATAGTTTTTAGATTTTATGACAACAGATACTTTCCATATTTTTATATTCAAAAAGAAGGCTACTTTCGTAACCTTCTTTTCATTAATAAATATGAGTAATGTATCTCCAACGGATCAAAAAGAAATAAGAAACTTGAATAATAGTAAATGCTATCAACACGAGTAACATTTCCATTGCTATGGAAACTGCTGCTAAGTCGACCCAAAAAGCTTGTAGGAACATAAATGAAAATGTACTGTGCACCATCGCTAATCCCCATGGTAAGAAAAACTGAGGGATTAACTGACGATTAACGATTTTTACTAACTCTTTATCCGTAACTCCCATTCTACGAAGGACGTCATATTGTTTTTTATCACGTTCTAGGTCTGTATAGAGCTTAAAGTAAACAAAACTCCCAGCTGCAAGCAATAATACTGCTGCTACAAGTAGACCGGTAAATAATAATAAGGAAAATGTTGCTTGGATTATCGAATAATTTAATCCAGGATTGCTAAAGTAGAAGGAGTTCGGATTTACATTAGAAGTTCCCATCGACTGTGTCATAATCCTGTCTAAATCTGTTCCAACATCCTTCGTACGAAGCCACTCGGAGACGTGATAAGCATAAAACGTCAAGCTGGATTCCCTTAAGCCGTACCCATATAAAGGCTCCGTAATAAGTTCATAATCCTCATCACTAATGATCAATGATCTATCTTTAATAGCGAGTGAAGGGAATATTACCCGATCATAGACTCCTTTAATTTGAATTGGTATACTGCTTTCCTCTAACACTGTTTGCTCGTCTTCTGTTCTTATCCCTTTGTAGTCCTCAAGCGAATTCGGTATGATTATTGCTTCTCCATTTTTTAGGTCAATTAAAGGAATCTTCAATGCAACCGCTAAACTATTCACTTCTGATTCTTTTATAAGATTTACTTGGTTACGCAAATTGGAAGAAGTTTGTTTTTTTACGGTGAACTTAACCAACTCGTAGGATAGACCTTCTTTTTGAAGCTCCTGAGATAACTTCATCACATGCTCTTCTTCAAAGGGATTATCCCAATTACTTGAGTAAAAAATACTTACGGGGTTCATTTCACGATATTGAGCTGTAAAGGAAGTAAACGATGTCACGACACCAACCGACAGAAAAGCTATGGTGGATACAACTGTTACGATAAAAAACATTTTGGCATTTTCTCTAATCTTAATAGATCCCTCTGCAAAAGCTATCAATCGGAAAGAATGCCAATATAAATTCTTGTGCTTTCGTATAACTCCTAACAGATACAAAATACTATCTGTATAGAACAGATAGGTACCTACAAACGCCAGTATAATAATGATAAAGCTCATGTAAAATTTAAGGTTAAAAAGAGAAAATATAACTAAACTATAAGCTGCTAAAAGTAGCAATAATCCTAAAATAGCCCTTCCCTTGCTATAAGTCTCATGTTCATTTTGCTTGCTATATCCTTTGAGCAGTTGAATAATATTCTTTTTACGAATAAATATCGAACTACCAAATGAAATAATAATATACAATGATAAAAATACTAGAATAGTTAACGTAAATGGTTTCCATGACAGATATAACGGCAAGCTATCTAGTAAAAACATTTCACGAATAACCATCAAGAAAAATTTAGAAAAAGAAAATCCAAAAAAGATACCTACTGCTGTTGATATAACACCTAAAATCATCGTCTCTAAAAAAATCATCCGATTCAACTGACGCTTGTCCATCCCTAAATTGAGGAGCACTCCAAATTCCTGCGAACGTGCCTGTAAAAAAGCACTCATTGAATAAAACAAAAAAAACAATGTAAATATAATAAGAATGACCTGGGCAATGAACATTCCGCCAAATGCAATATTCTGTATGAATTGATCTTCAATATTAGGATGAAACATTAACATAGAGTAAACAAAAAATACTAAAACTGAAAAAATACTTGCTAATAAAAAAGCAGCATATACACGAGCATTACGAACGACATTATGATAAGCGAATTGTTGAAAGGTCATTTACATTTCCACCTAGTAAAGATAAGACATTTAAAATACGTTGAAAAAACGTTTGTCTACGATCATCTTTATAAATTTCATTAAAATACTCGCCATCTTTTATAAATAGAACACGATCACAATAGCTTGCAGCAATTGGATCATGTGTCACCATAATGATAGTAGTATTACTTTTTTTGTTTACATTAGATAGTAGTTCTAATACATCTCTCGCAGCTTTTGAATCTAGATTTCCTGTTGGTTCATCTGCCAGTATGATGGAAGGCTCATGTATTAATGCTCGTCCAATAGCTGTTCGTTGCGCTTGTCCCCCCGAAATTTCAAAAGGGCGTTTTTCTAAAATAGAGGTTAAATCAAGCTGCTCCGCAATCCTATTAACTTTTTGTTTCATCACACTTACAGGCTGTTCATCTAGAGTTAATGGCAATACCATGTTTTCTTCTACCGTTAACGCTGGAAGTAAATTAAAGTCTTGAAATACAAATCCAAGCTGTCTTCTACGGAAAAGTGATAGATCATTACTTTTCAATAACAATGGGTCTAAGCCGTTAATCATCATATCTCCAGAAGTAGGACGATCTATCGTTGAGATCAGATTGAGTAGTGTTGTTTTGCCACTTCCGGAAGGGCCCATAACTGCGAGAAATTCACCTTTTTCGACCTCGAAGCTCAGTTGATTGATCGCTAGATGCGCAACTTTGCCCTCATAAACCTTCGTTATTTCTTCTAGCATCAATATCGACATCGAGCTCACCTCGTTCTGTAGATTCATGTTGTTCAAATATAATTGATACAGTCGTTCCTTCTCCAACAGTGGATGCTATTTGCAGTTCATGTCCTAATCTATGACAAATTTCTTGGGCTAAATATAGACCCATGCCAGTAGATTCACCAGTTTTCCTTCCATTTTCTCCAGTGAAAAAAGCTTTCGTTACTCTCTTCATATCTGAGGCAGGAATACCAATTCCTTCATCTCTTACGGACAATACGACTTGGTTATGTTCAAATAAGGTTTCAAAGTATACTTTTTTATTTTCTTCAAATGTATATTTGATAGCATTTGTTATAAATTGAGCTATAACAAATCGCAACCACTTCGAATCTGAAGTAATCATACAGTCTTCTTCTATCGAAATTACTGGGAATACATGACTTCCTATAAACAAGCGCTTATTATTCGATACCACTTCTGTAACAAGCTGCTTTATATCAATTTGTTCAATCTGCATATCTTCCTCAAATGTGTCTAACCTTGCATTCATTAGAACAGCATCCAGACCACGCTTCAGTCGATCCATTTCCTCCGAAACACCAGCAGATTCTACTTGATCATTCCCTTGTGTCATCAACTCTATAACCGAAATAGGTGTTTTCATCTGATGCACCCAACTATTCATAAATTGTAAATGTCTATTTTGTCTAGCATATAGTAGCTGAACTTCCTTTTGATATAAACGATAAATATGCTGCAAATATATTTCTACTTGTTTTATTTCAGCGGACTGAGCCTCTCTTTGCAATACTCCTTCTATTACAGTAGGTACAGAAAGAATTTTTTTATAAAATGCATACTTTTTTACAAATTGTGTCCCTAAAAAAGTCAGTGTCAATATACTCGTAATAACAATGGAATACACCGCAGTATCTACATTTCGGAAGCCATCTAGCCAATATAAAAGCATTACAAATAATACTAATAACACTTGAAACACTAAAAAAACTAAATGCTCCTTTATAAACAATCGAATCATCTTATGACTCCTCCGGGCTTAGGATTAATCGATATCCCGCTCCTCTTACAGTCTCAATCGTTGACAAAACATTATAGTCACTTAACTTTTTTCGAACTCTCGTCATATTAACATTTAATGTATTTTCATCTACAAAGGACTGGTCATCCCATAACTCCTCTAACAACTGTTCTCTAGTTACTAACTTAGGATGATTACGTAACAATAACTCCAATATCGTGCACTCTTTCTTTTGAAGAGGAATTTCACCATTTGCAGTGTGTAACTCCATACGTTCCATGTAAAGCTGTAGTCTACCAACCTTTACAATTCTTTCTTCCTGCTTTGCCGCATATTCCCCATAAGTCCGTCTCAAATGACTTCTTATTTTAGCTAAGACGATTTCATAGTGAAAAGGCTTCGTGATAAAATCGTCTCCACCATTCTCTAGTGCAAATATCTGATCCATTTCACCTGATCTCGCAGAAACGAATATTATCGGGCAAGTAGTCACTTGGCGTAATTGACGACACCAATAATACCCATCATATGACGGTAAATTTACATCAAGCAAAACAATATGTGGATCAAACGCAGTAAACTCCTCTACTATTTGATCAAAATTTTCTATGGTATGTACCTCGTAATGATATTTCCTTAAAGTATCTGCCAGCAAAGATGCAATCTTTCGGTCATCCTCTACAACTAACACACGATGTGTCGTCACAAAAATCCTCCTCCACAATAACAGTTCTTCCTTTATAATATCAAAAAAGAGCCCAACATACGTCAGACTCTCTCCCATTTATCCCGATTTAACAGTCTGTAATACCCCCACCTCAATATTTGTGGGGAAAATCGAGAAAAATAGGTGGGGATAAACAGCCTGTAAATCCCCGATTGGTTCAACTAACCTTCAGTAGAGGATGAAGACCGCCCCACTGATAGAAGTTTCACTTTATCAATAAATTAATTGAATAAGCTCTTCTTTTGTAATACCACCGAAGTATTTTGGTACGTCTACGTTTGCTAGAGCTTCTTCAATGCCTGCTTTGCTATATGGTTTGCCAGTTAGTAGTTGCTCGACTTCTGCCATATCTCCGACACCAAAGAAATCTCCGAAGATCTTCACTTCTTCAATCATTCCTTTATTTACATCTAAACGTACATCTACTCCACCTACTGGGAAGCGGTGTGAATGCTTCATGTTAAATTTAGGTGATTTACCGTAGTTCCAGTCCCATTGTTGATAACGTTCTTCCGAAAGCTTATGGATATTCTCCCAGTCCTGCTCTGTTAGCTCCCAATATTGAATATTTTCTTCTCCCTCAAAAATAGAAGCAAGAAGTTCTAAGCGGAATTGTTCGACTGTCATTGGATTTTCTAGTAAATCGATTATATTCGTAACACGACTTCTGATAGATTTGATGCCCTTAGATTCAATTTTCTCTTTACTTACCTTTAAAGCTGATACAACTGCATCAATTTCTGTATCGAACATCAATGTTCCATGGCTGAACATACGGCCGCGGGTAGAGTATTGTGCATTTCCAGATATTTTTTTTCCTTCTGCCAAAATATCATTCCTGCCAGATAGTTCTGCATTTACACCCATTTTCGCAAGTGCATCTATAACAGGCTGTGTGAACTTTTTAAAATTCCGGAAGCTTTCTCCATCATCCTTTGTTAAAAAACTATAATTCAGGTTACCTAAATCATGGTACACAGCACCACCACCAGAAAGTCTACGAACAGGAATGATTCCATTTTTTTCTACAAAATCAGTATTTATTTCTTCTATTGTATTTTGGTTTCTTCCAATGATAATGGAAGGCTTATTTATGTAAAACAGAAGAAAAGAATCCTTTTCAACGTCCATTGTGTTTAAAGCATACTCCTCTATTGCTAAGTTAATCCGTGGATCTGTAATTCCTTTGTTATCAATAAAATACATGTTCATCTCTCCTTTAACATTATTTTATCAAAAGTTCAGTTAATATGTTGACAAATCGAACTGTGTTATAATACAATGATAATAATAAAAGTAGTTATATAACAGATGGAGGTGGAACAACTATGTTAGAAAACGTAATTGAATTTTTCCGTAACCTGCCTGCTAAGAAATGTGCTACATGTGGTGACACAATTGAAGAACAACATGAATGCTACGGGAACCACTGTGATAAATGCACTACACTTTAATAATTGATAACTACCCACTAGATACTTCCCTTTCTAGTGGGTAGTTTTAATCGCATAAAAAAATGTACACAAGCAAACACCCCAAGAATGAAATCCTTGGGGTGTTTGTTATTTCATATAAAATTTATGCTTTTACAGGTTCTCCATCAAATATTTTAAGACCCATTGGTGCGGCCATGAAACCTTGAGCTTTTTGAATGAAAGCTGTGAAGTGTTCACTCGTATTATGGGCTTTAGTAGCCTCTATATCTTCCCAAAGTTCAACCATTGTATAATAGTAATCTTGTTCAGTAGATTTAAGCAAATCGTAGCTAATGTTCCCTTTTTCAGCTCTTGTTTTTGAAAGTAGTGTTTTGGCTTCTTCCAAGAATGCTTGTTCCTGATCCTTTTTTACCTGAAGTTGTGCATGAATTATAATCATAGTTATCATCCTTTAAAGTAGATTAATTGAATAAATGCTTATACATAATAAGATCCAATTCAATTGATTTGTTAAAAATTTTAGTATTCACTTATATTATTTTGCATACGAGTAAGCATGTCAGATAGGGATTCTAATTCTTCTGTTTTAAAATCATGTAGCATTTGGTCCACAAAATTAATTTTTTCTTTTTTGTAACCTACAATTTGCTTGCGTCCTTCATCTGTAAGACGAACAAATATCACCCGATTATCGTTAGGGTTTCTTCGTCTTGTCACCATGCCTTTTGCTTCAAGTTGCTTTAGATGCCGAGTAATTGCAGCACTGTCTATATTAACAGCTCGTTGCAGGGTGGACTGATTGATTTCATCTGTTTCATAAAGTTGGTGTAGCAATTCATAGCGTGAGGAACTAATGCCTGTGCACCGTTCAAATTTAGGGCTAATTTGATTATTAAGCCCTTTAAGCAGATATAATATTTGTTCATGATTCGAAATTGGACAACTCATCAATTGACCTCCTAAATAATTTATGAGGTCAATATATACGAGTGTCTACTACTTTATTGAACGCTCAATCATTGACCTGTCAATAAATATAATACAGATTTATTTAAACTACAACTCCAAGTGGTAAATTTTGCGAGTTTACATGTTATAAATCAATATAAAAAAATATCAATTTAATCTAAAAAATTCTATCTTATTTCCATACTGTAGTTGTTTCGACAGGTAATCGATACGATTGATAGCCTTCATCCATAGCTTTACCAATGGAGATTAACATAACCGGAATATAACGATCTTTTTCCAGACCATAGGCTTCGGCAATCTTGTCTTTTTCATAACCACCGATAGGATTTGTATCATATCCGTGAGCACGGGCCACTAGCATTAGTTGCATTGAAACAAGACCTGCATCTAGCATAACTATATCTTTCATTTGCTCATCGGACATGTTTTCATAGAGCGGTTTAAAATAATTTAGTTGAGTTTCTTTAACTTCTTGAGGCATATATCCAAGTTGAACTGCTTTGCTAAATATTTCTTCAGCATATTCAAAGTTATTTCGGTCACCGAAAACAGCAATCACCGCTGATGAGCTCAATACTTTATCCTTGTTGAATTTGGCAAGCGGTGCAAGCTTTGCTTTTCCTTCTTCACTGTCAATAACTACAAATCGCCAAGGTTGAAAATTAATAGAAGATGGGGCTTTTGAAGCTTGAGCTATAATTTCGCTCATTTCTTCACGGCTGATTTTAACCGTAGGGTCATATACCTTAATGGAACGACGACCATATACAATTTCATTGAAATCATTTGTTTTTTGGTATTTAAGCATGTTGTAGACTCCTATTTCATATATTATAATTATTGATCCATCAATCATTGATACCTCAATTAATATAATATAAATTTGAGAAATTTGCAATACATAAGCTTTATAACCCAGATTAAATTAAACAAAATTGGCTTAGCAATCACAAGATTCATTTGATTAGGTAACTTTTTAAAAGAACCCTGTCATACTACAGTCTGCCAATTTTCCCTCAAAAGTAATTCTCCATAGAAAAACTGCACCGCAATTGTAACGATTGCGGTGCAGTTCAAGTTCACAAGGACTTTTTTAAAAGAAGTGTCTACAAAACACATTTCCTAATAGCGTAGTATTCCTTTTTCCTTCGCTTCTTTTAACCACATTGGAAATTCATCCAATAATTGATTGTATAACTCTTCATCTGAAACCTTCTTTAAGTCATCCAGATGAAAGAAATTCGCATTATCAACAATTCTACCTTCCATGGTATCTAGCTTTCTTAAAACGTCAAAGTTAGAGTCACCTATTCCAACGAATTGCCAAAAAATAGGTTTGTTAGATGATTCTACAATGAATTTTTTAATACCTGGCTTGCATCCACCATCATTGATAAATACCAAGAAAACCGGTTCATCGCTCGGCTCTTCTTTTATATACCTGTTTATAACATCTTCCATCACTTTCGGTTCATCGTTTCTTCCAAATTTATGAATATTATCATTCTTTAAAATCTGCATTTCTACGTAATTAGTAAAATCTTTTTCAGTAACTGGTGACAACCGTGAAAATTCGTTATCGTATACCCAAACATCCAGCGAACCATCATCGTCGAATTGACTAGCAACCGCTAATACACGTTCGACAGCATCTTGAACAATACCTTCTCTATATAACTTCCGCATAGAACCTGAAATATCTAGCACGATTCCAACTTTAGCAACGACACCTGTTAATTTTTTCTTTTCTAACACAATACTAGCTGCATTCTTTTTTAAAGAAATTGTACTCATATTTTCCCTCCTAAGTTTTCTAATTCAAGTATACAGAACATTCAATACTTTGCTAGTTTATACTAATTTAAATCAAGAGTTTCTATAAAACAAAAAGAGCCTGGGAAGAAGTAGAAATTTCAGCGGATAAGGAGAAACCCTTATTAAATAACGGATACTTTATAAAATTGATTGGAATGGAAGGGCGACTCCTACGGGAATAGCGTGACGCCTGAGACTACAGGCTCAGACCACGCCGTGGAAAGCGTCCCCGGAATGGAAATCAATTTTGTACACAGCAAAAAAACAGCATTTTTCTCTGTGAGAAAAATGCTGTTTTCTGTCCCGGCCTCTCAAAAGATTATGCTTCAACTGTTTCTTTAGAGTGACGTTTTTTGAATATCAGTATGAAGTAGCCCAAAGTTAAGGCAAGACATACTATCATGAATCCTAATAACACACTGTTAGTTGACCAGAAATTGCCTATGTCTCCTGTTGAAATGGAGGCTTTAAAGCTTTGGACTGAATAAGTCATCGGTAAGAACTTATTAAAGATTTGTAATGGCTGTGGTATTAGCTCTAATGGGAACGTACCTGCACTAGTTGTCAATTGAAGTATTAAGATGACAATTGCAACAAAGCGACCTGGATCACCTAGTACTGTTACAAGTAATTGGACAATAGCCAAGTAAGTAAAGCTTGTAATAATTGTCGATAATATAAACAATCCTACACTTTGTGTCTCTAATTTTAAAGCAAACAAAGCGATAGCTACAACTACTAGTGATTGAATAATCCCTACTACTCCCAAAACTGAGATCTTACTTACAAACCAAGATGAACCGCTTGTAGGCTTAATCGCAGACTGCACGAATGGAAATACGATCGATATTAGTAATGCTCCAACAAATAATCCTAGAGATAAGAAGTATGGTGTAAATCCTGTACCATAGTTCGGTACTTCATTTACTCCTTCGACTTCCACATCTACTGGAGAAGCAACCATTTCGTAGGTTGAATCATTAGCTGATACCTCTTTAGATTTTTCACTAGCATCCATTAAGCTGGATTGTAAAGTTCCGGTTCCTTCTGCTAATTGTTCTGTTCCCTCGGTTAGTTTAGCTGAGCCAGATGCTAACTCTCCAGATTTCTCTGCTAATGTTCCGGTTCCTGTTTTTAACTGATTTGAGCCAGATGCTAACTCATTTAGCCCGGCTACTAAACTAGAGGAGCCATTATATGCTTGTTGAATACCTGTTGTAAAATCGCTCATTTTCGATGAAAGTGTACTAGTTCCAGTAGCTAAGCTTGCAGAACCTTCTATTAATGCACTAGAAGAGCCATTCAGTTGGGAAACCCCCTGCTGTGCTTGTGTGTAACCGGCACTAAGCTGATTTGCACCGCTGCTCACTTGAGTAGTACCTTTTGCTAGCGCAGCTGTACCATTAGCCAGCTTTTCAAGACCAGCCGATACTGTAGAACTACCAGTTTCTAACTGTTTCACTGTTTCAACTAGTGTTGCTGCCTGTTCTGCTGGTAATGACTCTGATAACTGGGTTAACTGTTGCGATAATGCTTGAATGCCAGCAGTAACCTGAGTAGAACCTTCGGATAACTGATTCGTACTGTTATTAATAGTTTCACTGCTAGATTGTAATGTAGCTAAGGAATTTATTAATTCTTTATCTTTTTCACTTAATAATTGATAGCTTTCATTGAGTTTAGCCACTCCGCTTGTATATGTTTGAATTCCACTATTTAGTTGAGCTGCACCTGTAGCTGTTTGATTGACCCCGTCTGCTAATTGCTTGGATCCATCTGAAAGTGTTGATAGTCCGCTATTTAACTCGGTCGAACCAGTTGCAGCTTTCTGTATGCCATTTACAACTGTACTAGTACCATCTTGAAGCTGAATAGTACTACTGGCCAATTGTTCTAAATATCCTTTTAAATCAGATGCGCCAGTATTAATCTCTGCAGCACCGTCTTTTAATTTACCTGCTCCATCTGAAGCCTCGGCAAATCCATCTCCCAATTTCGTAATAGAATCAAATAATTGTTCCGCATAAGTTTCAGATACTTGCTTATTCACCTCTGCACGTATTCGGTCCATGGCGGTTTCACCAATTTGAGAGGATAGGAAGTTATACCCTTCATTTGCTTTGTACGTTATGACCATCTTTTGAGGTTCCTCGTCTAACAATGTTGTTGCATGTTGTGAAAAGTTCTCTGGAATTTCGATTAATAAATAATAGTCCTCATTTACTAATCCCTCATCTGCGTCTTCCTTTGAAACAGAAACAAACTTAAACTGTTCACTTTCCTTTAACTTGTCTGATAGATCGTCCCCTAACGATAGAGTAGTATCGTTATACGTAGCACCTTCGTCTGCATTTACTACTGCTACAGGTAGATCACTTAAGTTTGCATAGGGATCCCAAAATGCCCATAGGAACATTCCTGCGTA
>Ga0209013_10001352_pt1 | contig 22602 bp, 21 predicted proteins | sample Cruoilmetagenom2_FD_187291 | JGI IMG/M metagenome (GOLD analysis project Ga0209013, IMG submission 187291) | Oil polluted marine microbial communities from Coal Oil Point, Santa Barbara, California, USA - Sample 2 (SPAdes) (version 2) | ecosystem: Environmental > Aquatic > Marine > Oil seeps ... | reverse complement strand
CAGCCCCAGAATGCTTGAAACTGTTCGTAGCAAGATGAGGCGCATGGGACTAATTGATCACGTGTCACGCTTTAATAAAAGGTATGGCTATAGGGAAGGGTGGGTTTTTTCCAGCCGATTTCAACGATGCTTGAGCAAACTTGCCGATCTATTTCAAAATGCAAGATTACACAAAGACGATTTGCAATTGCGAAAAGATAGAGATCTTTTTAGATATTTGTAAAAATGCCAATAAATCATATAGTTCTAGATAAGGTATCAATATCACCAGGTGCTAACTTTCCCTCCAAATGGAATATATCTCAGAGTTTTAAATTGCCGGTAAATCAAATTTTGATGATCTTTAAAAAAGATTATCGAAGGTATGAGCGCCTTTGAAATACGAAGAAAATATCTGGTGCGTAATTTGTGGTTTTTAAAATTAGATTGTGGGCTATTTTATTCCAACTATCCCAGATGTCATGCGCGACAGGATAAGAAAAATTCTAGTGTAATATGTTGTTTTCAGTTTCGCCAATATTTTGTTGACAAAATTCTCGAAGTCATTAAAACTATACCACGTTGTGGTAGGTTCAAGCTTTTGTACTGTAAAAAAGAAAACCCACCGAATTTTAAAACTCATATAAGGAGATAAGTGTGAAAAAAATCTTCATATCTTATAGTCTACTTCTTGGTTTTTGCTTTCTATTTGCCACAGTTGGATGTCAGCCTGATAAAAATTCCCCTGAAGCTCTTTTGAAAAACGTGGATGCCGTGCAGGCCATGTCTATGGCCAATGATTGGAAATGGTCTAAAAAAGAGATAAAGAGCCATGTGACTGCCCGAAATGTTGTATTTAAATTATCCGAAAATAAAGTCAAAAAGATTTCACTTCCTGAGGATAAAATGTTGGTCGCTGTGGCTCCCTACATAAACCAAACTCATAAGTGAACGGTTCACTATATGTCCTCCTGTCAGGGGGAATTATCTGAGAAACAATTTGATGTGAGAGCCACGGACCAAGATGGAAATGTTCTTATCAATGATACCATCGCTACTTTGAAAAATGGCTTTTTTGAACTCTGGCTGCCCAGAGACCGAAGTATCAAACTAACAATTCAGGGACTGGATCGACAGGCTACGGGTCAGATTGGAACATTTGACGGCAGCAATACATGCGTAACCACATTTCAATTGAGTTAGTAAAGCCAATCCACATTTTGCTAATGATATTGATCTAAAAATTTGATATTCCGCCTATAAAATTGCTGGAATATCTATGTTGTTGATTCACCTCTCACATAGTAGTTTCGCATCATACCCATATCCTCATGCTCTAAATTGTGGCAATGATATAAAAATAGTCCCGAATAATCGTCAAAATTGACCATCATCCGGATTTTCTCACCGGGCAATAGCAATACGGTATCTTTCCAGCCATCGTCCACATAACTGTTATGTCTGACACCGCTACGGGCAAGAACGCGGAACTGTTTCCCATGCAGATGAATGGGATGCGGCATATCCATCATAGGCATCATACCGCCGCCGGTATTGCTGAACTCCCAGATCTCTGTGGCCCCCAATTGAACGATTTCATTATCGGCCACATCATCCATTTGAAACACGCGCCCATTGATGGTCCACTGCATATGCCCCATGGATAGATGAAATCGTCGGGGCTGGTTCACGTTATCCGCTTTATTGGAGTTAGGTGAATCAATCTGCGCCAAGGTCGGTGGCAGCGGTCGACTTTTTTTCCCAGTTCGGGTGGTTTTGACTTTAAACACCGAGAAATTTGACCCTATGGGAAGCTTGTGATTCGCGCGAGACCCCCCACCCATCATCATGCCGCCACGCTGGTTGCCCGCTCCCATACCCCCCGGGTCAAAGGGGAGGCTGACCATGGCAGTTTCGTACCCGACAGGGCGGTCGCTGAAGTCGGTCCAGATCTCAACCCTTTCCCCGGGAGCCAGGAACAGATCCTCGCGTGTCACCGGTTTATCCAGCAAACCACCGTCCGAGCCGATAATGGTAAGTGGGCGGCCATCTTGCCATGCCAACCGGTAAATCCGTGCGTTGGATCCATTCAAAAGTCGCAAACGATAAGAGCTGGTTGCAACTGAGAGGGTATAATCTGGTTGGCCATTAATGATCATCATATCACCCAGAAAACCAATCATCCGAGCCATGTGATGGCCCGATACGTAAACGAGTTGATTGTCCCTATCAAACGTACGATCCTGAAGAACCAGGGGGATGTCATTTTCTCCGTCGGGTAACCCGAGGGATTGTTCTTCTTTATCAGATACCAGGAATAGGCCTGCCAAGCCGCCATACACCTGGGGCCCGGTGCGTCCATGGGGATGGGGATGATACCAATAGGTGCCAGCTCGATTTTTAACCTCAAATTCGTAAAGATAGGATTGACCCTGGGAGACGACATACCGGGGATGTCCGTCCATAATGGCCGGGACATGCAGACCGTGCCAGTGGATAATCGATTCTTCCGGAATATCATTGGTAAATCGAATCCGTATTTTTTCTCCACGATTGGCTTTAATGATCGGTCCCAGATAGCTTCCGGGAAGGTTGATTACACGGTTTCGATCGCCCTTGTTAACTTCGGCACGATAGCGCCAGATATGGGTGGCGCTACCCGGTAAAAGTGTTACCGTATCCGCTTGAGATCGCATGGTTATATCAAGGTCCGGCGCGAACCCCACTTCCGATACGCCGGCCGTATCTGAACCTGATGCAGATCGGGCCGATACCGGCATAATCCCACCGGCCATGAGGCCAAGGGTGCCGCAACCAGCCATTTTTAGAAACTGTCTCCGGTTAAACCACTTAGAATCAATATGTTGGCTCGTCATTTTAAAGCCCCCGTTGTAGGCCTCCACCAGAAAGGATATCCAGTGGATATTAACAATAAATGGGGCGACCATAAGCCAGCCACCCCATTAAAATAAGCATCATAGCAACTTAAATGACTATTCCCAGCAATATCCCCCGCCCCGAGGCCCTTTGCCCATCATCGGGCCGCCTTTACCCATCATTGGGCCGCCGCGCATAAATCCGCGTCCCGCCTTGGGATTCAACTTTCTCATTTCAACCATGTGATCAATGCGCTTTTGATCGAATTGAGACTGCAGCTCGGAAATTTCCTTCTGTAATCCGGACGCTTTGGCGGCATCCGGCTCACTTTTGGCCAATTCACCCTGTAAGGCCTGCTGTTTTTCAATCAGCCCGGCCCTGACCTCCCGGGTCTCTTTTAAGAAGGCCTCTCTTTTCTCCTCAAACTGTGTGTAATCCTCTTTATCAAACGATTCGTCGCCACCGGCATCATACCCGCCGCGATGATGCCACCCTTGTCCGTGGTGCCCTCCGCCGCCCCAGCCCATCCCACTGTGGGCAAAGGCATTAACGCCAAATACGATTAATGCGAAAAAAGCGACGGCAATGACAAAATTTCTTAACGTACGCATGACAAACTCCTTCTTTAATGGTTGATCGGTTAAATGTTACCGTTTTCAATCTGTAAGGGTATAAGAGCAAGCGGCGTGCCATTTGCAAAAAATAGTTGTGAAAATCGAATATATTACTGATATTATTAATATTAGAATTGAAAATTGATTTGGTAGGATTAAATGTCTGTAATTTGAAAAATTGTGAACGTATAATTTTTACCCGATCGCACGATATAGGATTGAGAAGGGGAAATTATTACCCGCTATCTGCTTGTACATATCAGAGGTCGAGGTGAAATATTTTAATTCAAAGTAATTTACCCAATGCAAATACCGATTGGGGCAAGGTTGATTTTACCAAGACCTATACTATCATTGTGATGACACATTGTGGCATATTTCTTGAATGTAAATATAATAGATAAGGGCATATATTAAGGTTTTGTCTAGTACACCCAATGGAGGATATCATGAATCAAAGAAAAATTAGCATGATACTCAAAGTTGCGATAATTGTGGCAATCTTTACTGTGGGGCACTCTGGTATCTGTGTTTCGCAATCATATTGTCATGGAGGAAAAACCCATGGTGACACAACCTTCACCGCCTTTCATGCCCTTCAAAAAGCCACCCTACTTTACGATAAACTGATCGCTTCCGGAAAACTGTCCGAGGAGTGGGAAACCGGATTAATAACAGTCAATATTAATACCCGACAATCGGCCGGAAAACAGGAATACGTGGTCCAGTTTAAAAGATCCGCAGGAGATCCGGACAGCGTTTTCTTTTTCTTCGATCAAAAAGGCACCTATTCCGGATCGAATTTTTCAGGAAAGTAAAAGAGGAACGCTATGGCGCAAATATTAGACGAACCTAAAAATAAACCAAGAGTGGTTTTCAGGACAATGTCGACACCGGCCAAATCGCTGGCGACCTGTGTCATTCTAATGCTGACTTTGGGTATGTTGGGGGCCATGGGACAAATTGTTATTCATGACATCATTCCTACCTTTTATACCAAAAGCACACCCGAGGATTTGTCGCCGTCAACCAGCATCCACGACGGCAAGCCGATGGGCCATATGGAATCAAATTCCGAAAAGGATAGGGGGGATCTGTTTGCGGATCTATCAACCGCTGAATCCCAGTCGGAAATCAAGCCCTTTTATGAGGGCGAGCAGTTTGTCTGGACCCTAAAATGGACGCATATACATCTGTTTGGCATGAGTATGATTTTCATATTCATGGGTGTGATCGCCTTACTGCTCGATGTCGGGTCTAAATTTCGTACATGGTTGATTGTTTTACCCTTCTTCGGGGTGCTGATCGATATTTTGGCAATGTGGCTCAAAGCCTTTGTGTCACCGGTCTTTTTTTGGCTTCACATACCGGGCGGAGGCGTGTTTGCAGTTATCTTTGGGTATGTCTCCCTGCGGGCACTTTGGGAAATGTGGATTAAAACTGAGTACAGCCCCGGATAGGCCAGTCCAAGCTTTAAAAATATGGTGTAAATTAAGTTCAGGGAGTCAAGATAATGCGCTATCAATTAGCTGCGGTGTTATTGTTTATCGTGTCATCGTTGAATGTTTTTGCAGGAGCCGCAGAAAAAATAAGGCTTGTTCCACAGATAGGTACCCATCAGTTTCCTTTTTTTGATCAACCGACTTCGGTTTGGAATTATAACGGCCAAATGCCTGGTCCGTTGATCCGAACAACGGTAGGCACCACGCTGGCTGTCGAGGTGCTCAACCGACTTGAAGAGCCCACCAGTGTACACTGGCATGGCCTGCGCATTGATAATGCCATGGATGGCGTTCCCGGCGTTACCCAGGATCCCATCCTGCCGGGAGACATGTTCGTTTATCACCTTAAGCTCATCGATGCCGGCACATTTTGGTATCATCCCCACTTGAATGCCGGTGAGCAAATGGAACGGGGCTTAAAAGGTGTCCTGATCGTTGAACCAAAGGAAAACCTGCCATGGTCCCAAGATCTGGTTTGGTTTTTGGATGATTGGCGGCTGCAAGAAGACGGCACGATCTATCCCCATTTCAACACGGGTCATGATCTAATGCACGATGGGCGCTGGGGCAATGTGGCAACGGTAAACGGAAAATGGAAACCGACCTATAATGCCATCCCCGGGGAGCGAATTCGATTACGCCTGATTAATGGCGCCAATGCCAGGGTTTTTCTTCCAGTCCTGGAAAAATTAAATGCCAACGTGATCGCCGTAGACGGCAAGCCGGTCACTACGATTTTCCCATTCAATCAATTTTATCTGGCACCAGGTAATCGGATCGATTTAGACATCACCATTCCAGTGGATGCGGCCGAGGAAACTTATATTCTTAACGATAGTTTCACTCGGAATACCTTTCCATTGGCCACGATCAAAGTAAAAGACGAAATACCCACGAAGACACCGGTTTTAAATATTCCAACCGCTGATAATTATATCCCCGCGACACTTTTTGATAAAGTTTACGCTACTAAAGTTTGGGACTTAGATGCCATTCGCGGGGGACAATACGGTATCGGTTGGTCGATGAACCAAAAACTCTGGCCCGATGCAGACACCGGCGATTTCGAGATAGGACAACCACAAAAAGTGGTTTTTAAAAACAGCAGCAGTCGCCTGCATCCCATGCATATCCACGGCGCCTTTTTCAGAGTCTTAGAAAAAAACGATAAGCCTGTAGTCGAACCGTTTACGCGGGATACGGTTTTGGTGGGCCCCCGGGAAAGTATCACAATCGGCCTACTACCTGAACACGAGGGTATCTGGCTAACCCATTGCCACATTCAATCTCATGCGGATGCGGGGATGATGACGACCATCACGGTAGACTAATCTTCGTTGTACATTTCCTGGTAATTAGAGAAATTTTCCAAATGAACATTCTTCATATCAAATCCATACAACAGTGGCTTTTTATCTTTTTGCTAATACCACTCATTATCCTTCTTTTTGGGGCCGGATTTCTCACGTTTATTTATGCCCGCGATATTATGGTTGATCAATGGGAAGAAGCGGCAATCTTGAAACTACAACGAGTGGCCCATGATATTGATATGAAACTGAACAAACCGATTCAATTGGTTGAGATATTAAATGGTAGTGGTGGTCTCAATAATGATGCCGAACACCAAAAACTTCTCTTTGATCAGCTGGAAAATTTAGAAGGGGTCACCCATGCCAAGCTTGAATGGTTCCCACAGCAACCAAATAAAATGACGCCTTCCCTTATGCGTGGCGGATCTCGGATGAGGCGATTTCATCATGGAATTATCTCCAATATTTCAAAACCAACATATAATTCCGAAGCGGATGCAGAGACAGTGTCGCTGATTTCTGAATTAATTGATGAAGCCGATAATGTTGTAGGAAAACTCGAGGTTACAATCCGCTTTGATTATCTGATGGAGGATGTTTTTAATCTGGGTTGGTGGCAAAGCAACATGGCCAGTCTCATTGATGATGCTGGGCTATTTGTCACAAAAACGGCAGCAATGGCTAAACAGCAAGATAAACTGGGTGAAACCGGTAGTCCCTTAGAATTATTAGTTCTCGATGCGATTCAAGAAAAAAGCTTTGGGACGATTCGGGGTCCGGGACATCCGCCCACTTTAGTTGCCGGGTTCTATAGTTTGGAAAAGGCTCCCTGGAGTATTCTGCTGGTCGCTCAAGGAGATGAAATTCTAAAACCCATCATTCGATTCCGTACCTACTTTTTCTTTGGATCGATTTTATTAACGGTGTTAATTCTGGTTTTGATTCGATTGAATGTTGGAGGAATGGTTGCATCCATCCGAGAGCTCTCCATCAAGGCTAGAAGCGTGGCAAAAGGGGATTACGGGCAGCCAATTATAAAGAAAACCGAAGATGAAATCGGCCAACTAATAGATAGTTACAACATAATGGTGGAAGGCCTAAAAGAAAGAGATTTTATCCGTAACACTTTTGGCCGATACGTGGACAAAGAATTTGCTCAAGAGCTATTACAGAATCCAGAAATTGCTGATTCGGGTGGCCGAATGCGTGAAGGCGTCATTTTAATTTCTGATTTACGCGGATTTACTCCTTTGGCTGAAGCCTATAAACCCGAAGTGATTATCCGCATCCTTAATCATTATTTCTCATATATGATCCATGTTATCAAACGACACCGGGGGATTGTAGTGGACCTCATTGGAGATGCGGTTTTAGTGTTTTTTGATCCTTTAGACGGGCCAATTCGGCCTGCTGCTCTAAGCGCTGTAAATTGTGCCCTCGACATGCAGGATGAAATGAAAAAGTTCAATCATAAAATCGAGCAGGAAGATATACCCAAAATCGAAATGGGTACTGGAATCCATGCTGGTAAAGTCGTCGTAGGAAATATAGGTTCAAATACCCGGACAAAGTATAGCATTATTGGATCCGCCGTAAATATCACCCATCGAATTCAATCATTGGCAAAACCCGGTGAAACCCTGATATCGGAAAGTGTATACGTGTATGTAAAAGAGATGGTTTCTAATAAACCGGTTGAATCTCCGCTTAAAGGTGTCAAGAAAATGATCAAACTTTACGCGATTTAAAATAGGTTTTTTTAAATCTTCGTTTATTTTAGAAAGTGCCACTAAAACCGAACCTGCAATCCTCCTCCCCAAACGAATTCGGAGTGCCACTGCCCCAGTAAAGAAACATTCTTTGAGAGAGCATAGGACAATCCTGTCTTACCTTCCCACTGATCGTGGGTATCGTATTCTACTTCTCCTACAAGAGACAACCGTGGAGTCAGGGTAAGCTCTTTTTCAATCATGACCCTTGCACCGCCATCGGTATCAATCCATGCGGCAGACTCGAAATTAAACGGTAATAGATAGCGAACGCCGAAAACGCCTCGAATTTCCTCAGTTGAGCTATCCTCTCCCAAAAAATCAGCACCGGCAAACAAGCTGCTAAAGCGATTGATATAACGATCATATGTTAAAAGCCCCTCCCATTCGGTTTCTTCAACATCCTGCCAACCAACCTCCCATGCTGCCTTAAATATATTACGGGTATTGGCGAGAGTTAAAGACCCTTCGGTCATGTTGGTAAGCACATCTGCATCACCCCAAAAATACCACGATTCTTTAAAAAGATTGGGTTGAACCGCCAAGACTTCCGGATCGGGCTGGTACCCTTCGTAGTGGATCGATCGCGCCATGCCGCTTTTCATATGATAGAGCAGGTGACAATGGAAAAACCAATCACCGAACTCGTTTGCTAAAAATTCGATGACTGTTGTGGACATGGGGGCAACGTCAACGGTGTGTTTTAAGGGGGCGTGATCTTTCTGTTTATTGATAACCCGGAAAAAATGACCGTGTAAATGCATGGGGTGGTGCATCATGGTGCGATTGATCATTATGAAACGCACCACCTCCCCCTTACGAATACGAATCACATCACTTTCTGAAAGCGGTTTTTTATTTAGGAGCCATACATAGCGTTCCATATCACCATCCAATGTCAATCGAATTTCACGAATCGGTTTGGTTGAATTGAAATTAGTAGGATTTTTTGCGCGCAGTTTTTCATAAGGTGGCCAGGGACGCCCTGGATCAGTTCCATCAGTAGCAATATTCTTTATGGAAGATACGTCAGATGCAAAGGGGCGAAAATTTTTTGCATACTTTCTGCCGCTTCTTTGGACACCAGGGTCTTTGTGAGCAACGTAGTTTGTATTTGCAGTTTTTTCTTTGGGTAAATGTCCATGGGATTGATCAGCATCTGCACCAGCCTGATGTTTTTGCATATGCATTTCATTCTTCCCGGATTTTTTTTTCAAGGTATCCGGCATTAAATGTTTCCCGTGGCCCATTTGGTGATTTTCTCCCATGGGCATATGGTCCATATCCATCATACCCGGACGATCGAGCATACCCGACTTTACCTTGTGGTCCGGCATGCCCATGGTTCCAGCGGGAGTGAGCGCCAACATGGAAGATAGACTCCCATGGTTCATTCCTTGATAAAGATTTGGTTTGGGCACGTCCGGAGCTAAAACGCGGGGACCATTGCCAAGCCAAACGGAAGAAAATCCGGAGCCGTCATGAGCGGTGGCCCTCAACTCATGGGTACCCTCGGTCGGGATAGTAATCAGCACATCATAGGTTTCGGCCACGGCGATCAAGAGTCGCTGTTGTTCGAACGGCTCTACTGCCAACCCATCTGCAGCAACAATGGTCATGGGCCCACCTGAAAATTCAAGATGAAAGTAAGTCGTGGCTGACCCGTTAATAATCCTCAAACGCACGCTATCCCCATTATTGGCGATGAGACTGGTTTCGGGTTGGCCATTGGCAAGAAAATAATCATAAGCGACATCAGCGATATCCATGGCGGGCATTCGTTGTAATTCCCGTTTTAAGTAGCTGCCCAGCTTACCGACGTGAGCCGCGCCCAGAATGCTCTGACTGCTGCCTTTCTCGATGGCATACCATTCACTTCCCCGCTTGAGCGTGCGCAACACTTGGTGCGGATCTTCGGTGGTCCAATCGGAAAACAAAACAACCTCATCCCCATCAACATTTTGCGTTTGATCTTGAGACCGTGGCTCGATAACGATGCCGCCATAGACCCCCTGTTGTTCCTGGAGGTTCGAGTGGGAATGGTACCAATAGGTGCCGCTCTGACGGATGGGAAACTTATAGGTGAAGGTTGCGCCGGGTTGTATCGGTGGAAAGCTGATATTCGGTACTCCATCCATATTTGGCGGCACCAATATGCCATGCCAATGAATCGAGGTGGGTACGGTCATACGATTGTGAACACGAATGATCGCTGTGTTCCCCTCTTTAAAGCGTAACGTCGGGCCAGGGATCCCCCCGTTTATGGTCATCCCTTCTGCGGTTGCCCTCTCAATGGTTACCTGCTCCTGGGCAATGGTCAACTCGTAATTCACGGTTTCCGCCAAAGCGAAGCCCGCAGACATCACCCACAGTGAAATGAGTAAAAATACAATCCCCAATTGTATTTTTTGTAATTTTCTTCTCATATCTCGAAACCCTTTCTCTATGAACCAGATTAACAGCCGACCATCTGAACACTGCCTGTCTGCTTGTCTATCAGAAACCGCTGAATCGAGCTGCCATCAGGTCGAACAATCTTGGCGATGTAATACCGTCCTTTGTTCTCAACCGTGCTGATGTTAAATTCCTCAGGAATTTGCGGTCCCACCTCCTGTTCTATAATTGTTCGGGCGGTTCCGGTGCTCATCCCATCGAACAGCTCCTGAATCACCTCTTTCTCGGCTGGATCTGATTGCTGGTTATTTTCATAGACCCGTTGTATATACTTTAGAATCTGTTTTTTGTATGTCATGATTCGTTTCCCTTTTTATCGCCTTTTTCCCGGATCAAAAAATATGGATACGCTTTGTTCCTGGCTTATAAACGGGTTTACTTGGAACCGTGCTTAAGACTAACATCCAGAACGGTTCAAAACCCTACATCGTCAAAACCTTCCCAGGGGTATCGTTTGGTTATATTCTGATCGACGTTACCGTGCATCGGTCCTACAACACGGCTGTCTGCAGTCGAATCAGGCTTTTTCATAGAAATCCATTCTTTGACGATTAGCCTTACATTTTGTGTCGAGCTGTTGTTTGAGGGCAATGCAACTTCCTGCATATGGGAATACATGGCGTTCTGACTAGGTTCCTGGGCAGAAATCATCACGATGGAAAACTGTTGCTTAACGATTTGCCAATCATCGCTCGTGGGCAAGCGTTTACCGTAATGACGCGCATAGGCTTGAGCGCCCAGCCAGGTAACCCGTGTCACTGGTTTCGGAGCCCACTGTGCCTGCCGCAAATGAAAGCGTGAATGCTGAAATATAATTTGGTCGGACTGGGCATTGCCGTCACCCAAGTAGATCCATATGTCTTCAGCGTGCTTTACGACACCATCATTCACTGTTAAAGACCCGCTTACTTCATTCAGAAATTCCACAAAATGATGAAACGTGACCGGTGACGGATCTGCGTAAAACACATGTTTTTTATCTGGAGGCTTCATCAATTTCATCTCGCGTCCGTCCTGTGCAATCAGGGTTGACGCAAGGTTATCGGGATCGAACACAGCAACATCTTTGTCTTCGCTCAAAGAATGAAGGGCCTCTGTGCGCCCGGGTTCTTTGCCCTCACTGCCCACCAAATGATATATCGTCATGGCACCAATCACGACGATTACCATTGCGATGCCGGCCCACAGCCAGCGGACAGTTATGGGTGTTGCGTCAGGTCGCTGTGGCTGCAATTTCTCATTACTCAGAATTGTGAGTGCATTCTGAAGTGCCTGCCGCAGTTCGGATATAGTTTGAAAACGCTTATTATGGTGTTCATCGGTGGCCTTGCGAATAATGACATCCATTGCCTTGAGAAAATCCGTACCGGGATCTTCCAGATGAACCGCTTTGAAAGGTACCGTCTTCTGGTCCAGTTTTCCGATGATGGCTTCGTACAAAATTTTCCCAAGCGAGTAGATATCTGAGGGGATTTTGGCCTTACGAAAATCCGCGAACTGTTCAGGCGCCATATAAGGCATAGTTCCCTTCACATCCCAGGAGTTGGAGACGGCTTTCAATTTTGGCGATCTTGCCAGACCGAAATCAGCAATCTTGGGGGTGTCCCCATCCATCAGAATGTTTTCCGGTTTAATATCCCGGTGTACAACGTCATTGGCATGAATGGCTTCTAGTCCATCCAGGACTGGCAAAAAATAGCGCTCCAGCCACTCCGCAAGCATTTCGGCTTCATCATCATAACCCTCTTCGGACATGGTATAGCGGAACGTATTGCCGGGCACATATTCCATGGCGATGTATTGCACCTGTCTGACGGCACCTTGCCGCTGTGCGCTGATTGAACCGTAATCGTAGATCTGCAACACATTGGGATGTCTTACCTTGGCCATTGTTTGGACTTCAATCTGAAGCCGCTCTATTGCTTTGGCAACCTCTCCCGGGTTCTCTTCAACGTCCTGGAGGATATCTTCGGAGATGACCTTGATAGCAACATCCCGCCTGAGGTTTAGTTGGTGCGCTCGATAGACCTCACCCATACCGCCTTTTCCGATGCGCTCAATCAGAACCCACTTGTTATCGATCATGCTGCCGGTGTCAAACAGGTCAGAATTGGATGTTGTGATTTCCGTCATTGTTGAATTCATTTCAACTTTGTCTCGGTAAAAAATGCCTGTTAATTACTATTTTGACGACTACCGCTGTGATGTTGTCCCGAGCGCCATTTTTCAATGCCTTTGCAATCAATTCGGTTGCCGTATCTGCCGCGTCGGATCGTTCAGCAAGCAAATCGAGAATATCTCTTTCAGCAACCGCTTTGTACAAACCATCGGTACACAACAAAAAACAATCGATGGATTTAAGTTCATCAATACGGGTATCTACCCATTCCAGCGGCTCGCCTGTCCCCACGGCACGTGTCAGCATGTGGCGTAGGGGATGAAGGTGAGCAATTTCCGGATCAACCTGACCTTCGAAGACCATATCCTGAACAAAGGTATGATCAACGGTTAGACAGCTCAAGTGGCCGTTTCGCAGGCGATAGATCCTGCTATCGCCGACATGGGAGATCACGCTGTGCGTCTTTGTGATGATAAGGCAAGAGAGGGTGGTCCCCATATCCCCCAGATTGTATCCGCTGAGTCCTCGTAGGCGAATGGCCCGGTCCGTGCGGATGACTGTTTCAACTAAGCGATGACCGATATCAGCTGGTTTTTGTCTACCCTTATTTTGGTTATATCTTTTATCAAAAACGCTCAGACGGTCACATGCCATCAGACTAGCAATACCGTCACCAGGATGGCCGCCCATGCCGTCGGCAATAGCAAAAAGTTTGTCGAAGCCGTTGGAAGTACCGGTTACTGATGGCACCAGCACCTCATCTTGATTGTGTCGCCGTCTCCCGGTGTGAGTGCAAAAACCATAATCAAAAGACAAATCGTCGGTTTTTACAGCTCTCTTGTTTGTGGGAACATCCATGCTACCCACAGCAAGACGCTTTTTCAGTTTTCGGAAGGTCCACTTTCGGTGTCAAAATCGCCGTGATCGTTGGCATAATACGCCGGCGAATACGTTGACTTCGATCAAATCCGATTACAGCAGTATATCCGATGACCAGTCCTGTTACGGCACCTCCTATCGAACCGGAAATCTCGGTTACACCAAATAGTGTCGATGCCCAAGTCCCCAAAAAAGCGCCTAGCATAAGTACTAAAATCGGCAACAGGTATAAAATTGCCGCCCCTGCAAACAGGTTGCCTGATGATAGGCGAACCTCGACCAGGTCGCCGGGCTCCGCACCCAAGGGATTGGCCACACGGCTTTCCATTTTTGAGTTGGTTAGACAGCTCCCACAACTATGGGGACTCGACTGGCAACCTCCACAGGCGCTTTTGCGATTCGTAATAACCTGAGCATACTTGCCTGAATCATTCTTTATAACGAAACCAATATGATCAGCCATAAAAATACCTCACTTGCATAGATGCATTTATTTTGGTGGCCTGGCTTGTTCTTTGGCCATCATCTCTTTTCCGGATTCCTGTAACTGAGTATGTGCCATTTGGTGGCCTTTTTCATCGCCATGCATGCCGCGATGCATCAGTATGTGCATTGCCGGACAAATTAGAAGCAAAAGGTAGACACCCCAGCTGCCTCCGCTTGTCGTGGTTGTAAGGACAAAGACCGCAACTAACATTGCGGCACAACCAGTAGCCATCATCAGAAAATGTCGATTTTTATGAATGAATTTCATGAGAACTCCTTCATTGAATCTTTGTCCGATAAAGCCTCAAACTGTTGCTGACAACCGATACACTGCTCATGGCCATCGCCAGAGCCGCAAGTATGGGATGAAGCTGGCGTAACATCGTGGGTAAGGCCTCAAAAGGAGCCAACACGCCTGCCGCTACCGGGATCAAAATAACGTTATAGACAAACGCTAGAAAAAGGTTCTGGCGCACGGTGCGCATGGTTTGCCGGCTGACGGCTATCGTGCGCGGAATGCCCTTGAGACTCCCGCTTGACAAGATCACGTCAGCAGTTTCAATGGCCACATCTGTTCCGGTGCCGATGGCCATACCAACGTTGGCCTGGGCCAACGCCGGTGCATCATTGATGCCGTCGCCCACCATGCCGACACTACGGCCCTGTTCCGTGATTTCTTTGACCTTTAAGGATTTCTCATCCGGTTTAACCTCCGCATAGACATCGTCGATCCCGACTTCATCTGCGATCGTTTTCGCGGTCTGAAGGTTATCGCCAGTGAGCATCACGACCTTTAACCGCTGGCGATGTAAGGTCTCAATGGCCTCTTTTGAATCGGACTTGACACGGTCAGTAACGGCGATTAGACCGTTCAACCGGTCTTCTTTTGAAACCACCATCACCGTCTTACCTTCCGATTGAAGTTTGCGAATATCATCTTCGGCGGGTGCCAAAAGATCATCTTCAAACCACTTTGGTTTCCCGACAAGAACCCTCTCCCCGGAAATCACAGCCTCCACGCCATAGCCGCCATGGGACTTGAACTGATCGAGTGCCGACAATTGTATATTCAGCTCTTTGGCTTTTCGAACGATTGCCTTTCCCAGCGGATGTTCTGAACCTTGTTCGACCGAGGCGGCTAGAGCGAGAAGCGCTTCCTTATCCTGATTGCTGCCATCGAACGTAACTAAATCATCCAAGGAGGGCTTGCCCTCGGTAATCGTTCCGGTTTTGTCCAAAACGATGGTGTTCAGCCTGGTGGCATTTTCAAGGGCCTCTGCTCGTTTAAAAAGAATACCTTTCTCAGCGCCTTTGCCGGTGCCTGCCATGATCGCCGTGGGAGTTGCCAGACCCAACGCGCATGGACAGGCGATCACCAGTACAGCCACCAGCCGAATCATGGAAGGCACAAACTCACCTGTAACAGCCCACCATACTCCGAATGTGATTAGCGCGATTAAGATGACCGCCGGCACGAAGACCGCCGCGATACGGTCGGCCAGTGCCTGAATGGGTGCCTTACTACCCTGGGCTTCTTGAACCAGGCGGATAATTTGAGCCAGGGCCGTTTCTTGACCGACCCTTGTTGCCTTGAACTTGAGCAGTCCTTCGCCGTTGATGGTGCCGCCGACCACCGTGTCATTTACGTTCTTGTCTACTGGTAGCGGCTCGCCGGTCAGCATCGATTCATCCACAGCCGATTGTCCCTCGATAATCATACCGTCAACTGGAATGCGCTCACCAGGCCGGACGACCACCACCATATCCCTTTCCACTTTTGAAAGAGCGATCTCTTTTTCCTGTCCGTTATCGATAATAAATGCCGTTTTCGGCTGCAGTCCGATCAGTTTTCTGATGGCGTTGCCGGTCTTACCCTTGGTGCGTGCTTCCAAGAGCTTGCCCAGTTTGATTAAGGTGATAATGACTGCCGCGGTTTCGAAATAGACGTGATCACCGGCGGTTGGAAAAAGCAACACGGTAAATGAGTAAAAGTATGCGACTGAAGAGCCCAAAGCGATGAGAACGTCCATATTGGCACTTTTGTTACGAATGCTTTTGAACCCACCCACATAGTAGTCCCAGCCTGTGTAAAACTGGACCGGTGTTGCCAGAAGGGCAAACAACCAGTTCATCCACGGCGCGTGGCTCCAGGCACCGATTAGACTGAAATCGCGCAGCATGCTTAAGGTAAAGAGGGGTAGGGCAAAAACGACACCCACAACGAACTTCCGGGTCTGATTGTGGATTTCTGCCTGACGTGCCCTCAGTTCGGCATCCTCACCCTTTGCGGTTTCATCAGTCACGATGGCGCCATAGCCAGCCTTTTCAATTGCGCTAACGATATCATCAATTCCCACGATATCTGGCATATAATCGATGGCTGCGCGTTCAGAGGCAAAGTTAACCGACGCCTGTTTGACTCCCTCCACTTTCTTGTTCAATAAGCGCTCGATGTTGGCCGCGCAATTGGCACAGGTCATACCGGTAATGGGCAACTCCAAATGGTTGGAGACGACGCCATAACCGGCACGGTGAACGTTTTCAACCAAATCATTTACACTGGCCTTGTTTGGATCGTAGCGTACATTTGCTTTTTCGGAAGCAAAATTAACGGCTACCTCCTCGATCCCCTGTATTTTTCTAAGACTACGTTCAATATTTGCGGCGCAATTGACGCAGGTCATACCCGTGATGGGAAGGGCGATACTTTTTTCAGACATTGGATCACCTCCTCTTCTGCTTCTTAGATACGCCCTTTATGTGGAAGCAGGATAACCGATTTCAGCCAATCGGTTTTCGATTTCGGAAGCTTTCGCGGGCGGCTGCCACTCTACTGTTACGGATTTGGTTTCCGGATTGCCGGTTGCCTTTACAACCCCTTCAATTTCAAGCAATTCCTTTTGAATCGTGGCAGTGCAATGACCACAGGATATATTCTTAATTTTATAGCTTTGTTTCTCCATTTTATTACTCCTTCTTAATATTGAATTGGCTCATTTGGTCATCATGGTCATGACAATTATTTTTATTGACCCTACAAACCAATGGTTCCGTGCTTGCACGATCTGCATTGCATCATGGACTCAAAACACATTGGTGTGTTTTGGATTAAATTTCTATCCAGCCTTGATGAAGTCCTTGAAGGACATCTTTTTATAATTGTTTGTGTGAATAAATTTTAAAGCATGCATCAGCATCTTGGCATCGATATAACCTGGCAGGCTGCTAATCTTCTCACCAGTTTCGGATACAAACCAAGTGGAGGGCAACCCGCGTATATAATATTTACGGGCCAATTCGCGTTTTTGATCCGAATTCACCCGAACCGGTATAAAAAATTTGTTCAAATAATCGATGACGGCTGAATTTTTAAAAGTTTCTTTGGCCATTTTTCGACAATAGGCACACCAGTCGGCATAAAAGTGAACAAACATTTTCTTTTGATCTTGTTTTGCCAAGGCCAGCCCCTCCTCGTAAGAATGCCAGTTGATCTGATCCGCACCTTGAGCCAATGATAAATCAATCAGTACCAGACAAAAAATAATCGAAATTATAACTTTCATATTTTTAATCATTGCATCTCCTAGTCGTGTCGCTGTTGAGTTAGATTAATAGTTCAATCCCAACTACAGCTCTACTATCGTTTTAATAAACCACTTTGTGTTTATTTGAGACAGTCGTGCATCGCGTCAGTGACAGCACGGTGGTTTGCCACCGGTTATCTTGTTAAGTCTATCCAAATAACGATTCCACAATCCTTTTCGCTTGGCTGGTTTGGATTTCACGTACTTTTGAGGATTAGCCACAAAAGCATTACGGCACGAATCTGCACAAAAATGATACGTTTCAGATTGAAATACAAAGAACGGAACTTTGCTACCCTTGGCAACCTTCATCTGACATACCGGGTCGACAAAATGATGGATGGTATTTGAAGTAATCATGTTGCACCTCTTATGTGGATAAACTTCGGTGTTTATCTTCGTATTCGGCCTTATCGATTTCACCACGGGCGTAGCGCTGCTTAAGGATCTCCAAGGGTTTTTGCAGATCATCATCATTTTTTTTTGAACCACGGACACCATTGATCGCACCGGAAACCAACAGAATAAATGCGCCGATAAGTACGATCCAAAATATAATCATTACGATTCCCATATCGCCTCCTATCATGTGATGATAACCCATTTCCCAACGACCGTTGCCCATCCACGTGCCAGTACTGTAGCTGTATAACAGCCATATTGTAGCAGCGATCAAAACGGCGGAAAACCCAAGGCTGAATAGGGTTGATGTTTTTCGTTTCATTTTAACGTAACCTTTCTGCGATTGGTAAAATCGGCTACACGATGATTTCAACAGAAAAAACGAATTAACTTTATTACTGAGCAATTGATATGCCAAAGAAGGGCCGGCTATCCTAGTGTTGGTTTAACTAATTGGATTATTTGAGATATAATAAAATCCTGGATAGGATCAAAGATTGTTGATTAGCCATTCCAGCCAGTGGGCGTGTAAAAATAACCCGGCCAATTAAAGACCCATAAGGGCAAGAAATAAATCGGGAGGATATATTAAAAAGATCTAGTTGGTTAGTTCCGTCCTATTTGGAATCCAGTCCATACCTTTTCAATTTATTGTGCAATGTTTTCCGGGTGACTCCCAGTCGGCGGGCAGCTTCAGCCTTGTTGCCGTTGCTGGAGGTCAGTGTGGCCAAGATGGCCTCTTTTTCAATAACTTTCAGAGAATGGGTGCCGTCCAGTATTTGGGTTGCGTCAGTTGGTTGTGTTTCAAAATTCCCATATTGCTCCGTGATATTCAGCGGCAATTGCACCTCAGTAATATGTTCGCCGGTGGCCAAAATGACCGCCCGCTCGATGGCGTTTTCTAGTTCCCTGACATTGCCGGGCCAGTCGTAATTAACCAACATGTCCATGGCCAATGGGACAAAGCCTTTAATCGTTTTGCGATTTCTGTCGGCGAATTTTTTTAAGAAATGTTGTGCCAATATGGGGATGTCGTCTCGCCTTGCTTTTAACGGCGGCGCGCCAAGCGTCATCACGTTCAGACGATAAAAAAGATCCTCCCGAAATTTCCCCTCGGCGACTTCCTTTTCCAAGTCCCGGTTTGTGGCGGCGATGATGCGGACATCCACCTTCAGTGTCTCCTCGCCGCCAACCCGCTGAATCTCTTTTTCCTGGAGCACGCGCAGCAGCTTGGCTTGCATGGTGGAAGATGTTTCGCCGATCTCGTCCAAAAAAATGGTGCCGCTGTCGGCCTGCATGAATCGACCCTCGCGCCGCTTGTCGGCACCGGTAAACGATCCTTTCTCGTGACCGAAAAGCTCCGATTCGAGCAAGGTTTCGGTGATGGCGGCACAATTGACCACAACCAGCGGTTTGTCTTTGCGCGGGCTGTTGAAATGCAGCGATCGTGCGATCAGTTCTTTGCCGGTGCCGCTGTCGCCAGTGATCAGCACGGTTGCCTCAGAAGGCGCGACCATGGACATCATTTCCAGCAGCTTCTTCATCGGCTGACTCCGGCCAATGATGTTCGCGAGGTCATAGTCTGACCGCAGATGTTCTTTGAGGGCCTGGTTCTCTACCCTTAGCCCGGCATGCTCGCTGGCCCGTTCGATGGTCAGCTTCAAGACTTCAAAATCCAGGGGCTTTATCAGATAATCGTAGGCACCCGATTTAATCGCCTCGACGGCTGAATTCACGGACGAATAGGCCGTCATGATAATGATTGGGATCGTCGGGTTATATGCCTTAATCTCCTTGAGCGCCTCGATCCCGCTCATATTGGCCATGCGTACGTCCATTAAGATGAGATCCATCGGGTTGGATTTCACAATTTCAACGGCAACATCGCCATCGTCAGCGGTTTCAACGGTATAGCCCCAACTCCCAACAATGGTTTTCATTGAAACCAAATGTCCGGAATCGTCATCCACGATCAAGATTTTAGCTGGGTTAGACGGTATCATAGTTTTCCTTTTCATACTGGGCCGGTTGACAGGGTATCATTATGTTAAACGTCGTCCCTTGACCGGCCTTGCTTTTTACTTCGATATATCCGTGATGGGCCTCGATAATTTTGTGGACAATCGCCAGACCCAACCCGGTCCCTTTATTTTTGGTGGTAAAGTACGGATCGAATATCTTATCCAGTTGATCAGAAGGAATCCCTGTACCGGTATCATGGACCGTAATGATAACATTTTCATCCTCATCGGCAACGCATTTTATGGTCAGGGTACCCCCCTTCTCTATGGCTTGGATGGCATTCAAATACAGGTTGAGTAAGCACTGGGTCAGCCGATCCGGATCGATCCAGGCAGGACAAATGTCATCGTCTACGTTTACATCGATATCCACGTTTTGATTGGCGGCGTCTTGCTGAATCAATTGAATCGACCGGGATATGAGTAGCCTGATATCACCGGCTTCCCTTTTTAAATCCGTGGGTCGCGAGAATTCCAGTAATTCGGTGATAACTCGATTCAGTCGATCCACTTCCTGCACCATGACCCCCGCCGCTTCCCGGGCTTCGCTGCCGTCATCAAACTGGCCAGCGAAAAAGGTAGCCAGCGCCTTAATGGAGCTTAACGGATTTCGAACTTCGTGGGCCACACCGGCGGCCAAGCCGCCCATGGCGGCCAGTTTCTCCTGTCGTTGGACCTCATCCTGTAAGCTGCGGATCTCGCTCAAATCTCTCAATATCAGGACCTGTCCCACGAATTCCCCATCTTCATTGGTAATACGAGTGGCACTGATGCTGACGGGTACCGGTTTATTTTCTTCGAAAGTGCATTCCATTTCATTCTCGGTAATTTTTTCACACTGATCGAGACTTTTTTGTATGCCGCATAGGCCGGCCGGTAATATCCCATCCGGGTTTTTATCTAAAATGAGCCTCTTCTCCAAACCGGTTATTTTTTCGGCGGCTGCATTAAAAAAAGTGACCCGTCCAGACCGGTTGGTGGCGATCAACCCCACAGGAAGGTGACTGACTACCTCATCAGCAAACGCACTGGTATCCTGCAGGGACCGCTTGGTAATTCGATAATTGTACATCCAAAATAACGATACAAATCCACCAAAACCAAGCAGCAGCATAACAACGGATAAGAGGACCGTGGTACGAATATCGCTTCGAATCGCCTCTTCAAAAGGAGTGACGTCCAGGCCGATGACGATTAACAGTTTTTGGCTTTTTTGGGGAGAAAACCAGTCGTCGGACGGCGGGGGTCTCATTTGATGTCGCCGCATCATCATTTGCATATGCCCTGGCATCTTTCTTCCGCCAGGAGCTAGAGGACGGAAATGCCGATGCACCTCAAATATTCGCTGTCCATTGTTCTGAGTCACCAACTCCCAGTTTTCCTGTTCACCCGGCCCGAGATGCGTAATTTTCCGATCCCGATCAAACGGCGCACCGATTTTCTCCGGATCGCTATGCGCGACTGAACGTCCGTCCTCATTGATAACGGCCATATAGAGAACATCCTGAAGTCGAGCCGTTTCTTCAATGAGTCGTTGTATCTGCCTTCCACCCCACATCATTCCCATCATGCCTGTTCGGGCACCCGCTTCCACGGCCCGAATTAGGGCCGCGCCTTTGGCGCTCAACAGCTCCGACATATACCGCCGCTCCCGATGGGTGTTTTGAAATGCCAGCACCAATACGACAATCAAAAGAATGGCCGTTGACCCCAGAATAATCCAGGGTGATGTTTGCATACCGGTGCGCAGGGCGGTTTTGGATTTAGACACAATCGGCCTCCTTTCACATCAAATGATGTGATGGCTTCTCACATTTATCGATAAACGAAACGGTGGCGTGTAAAATATAACCACGTTTGTCGATAAAACCAACAACCATGGATAAAATTTACACACTTATATCCATGCCCACTATATCATGCCAATTTAATGCCAAGTGGCGCGCATTTAGCTGCCCCATTTTTGCACCTATTGTTATTATGGAAAATTAAAGGAAAAAACACTCTATCGATCATGAAGATTACCGCCGTATCTGGATGCTGATAATAACAAGGTCGAGTTGTACGCCAATGAAAAAGCATAATATAGAAAAAAGTCGTAAATCATGAAACATGCAATTTCTATCGTGATTTACAATTGTCTAAAAGCAACTAAAAAGGTTGGGATGTAGAGTCGAGAATGGGCGTGGTAGTATTAGTTTCAGTTTCCTGTCCCCGCTTATCAATCCGGACGTTTGGAGCTGCCTTTTCAGGCTTTCCGGCTGACTTCTACTCAAACCGCAAGTCGTTCAGCATGTTTTCTCGATCTCAGTCACATTTCCCGAATATTAAAATTCTCCGATTGTGAGGATGCAGTGACTTGAGATTAGCGATCGCAATATGCAATTCTCGGAGATGGTGGATTATGGCTAAATTTCGCAATTTAACAATAAGCGATATAGAATTGATTTTGATCACAAATCCAATAAATAGAGTCAGGGTGAAAATGTTGTCGGTTTCATTTTGATGATTCCTTAGATAGCCAGCCAAAAGGCAAAAATATCATCCATCCCAGAAACCTTTGATAAGCCTGATTGCCGTTATTCCAGATTGAAAAAAACGGG
>Ga0209013_10001351_pt1 | contig 22603 bp, 21 predicted proteins | sample Cruoilmetagenom2_FD_187291 | JGI IMG/M metagenome (GOLD analysis project Ga0209013, IMG submission 187291) | Oil polluted marine microbial communities from Coal Oil Point, Santa Barbara, California, USA - Sample 2 (SPAdes) (version 2) | ecosystem: Environmental > Aquatic > Marine > Oil seeps ... | reverse complement strand
GTAAAACAAAAGATGAACTGGCTTATCGTTTCAATCTTGAAAGTTTAAGCAATAATGTTGAAGAAGTAGGAGATGGTTTGCCTCCATTTACAGAGTTTGAAGGAAGTACCTTATTTTTAAAAGGTGAAAATTCGGGATACATTTCTAATGATGATGATGCCATGATAAAAGCTCATTTCCCAAATAGTAAAATTGTTTCCATTCCAAATGCAGGTCATTGGCTTCATGCCGAAAATCCATCTGATTTTTATAATACTATTGTAGGGTTTCTTAAAAATGATTAATTTGGCTGTGAATGAATTTTAAAACCTGATCAAATGAAGTATATTTTAAAAATATTATTGACCGCCGTCGCAGTTGTTATTCTTGCATATATTTTGCCCGGTGTTGACGTTGATAATTACACTACGGCCATTTGGGTAGCTGTAATTGTTGGATTACTTTTTGCAATTTTAAAACCGATTTTAGTTGTATTAACTTTACCGGTTACCATTGTGACATTAGGGTTGTTTCTTTTTGTGATCAATGCTGCGTTAATTCTTCTTGCAAATAATTGGATTGACGGATTCAGTGTTGCGGGTTTTTGGACGGCTTTATTGTTTAGTATTTTATTGTCGTTTATTGAATCTGTTTTGTTTAAAGTAATTGAGTAAACTTTTCTTATTGGCTATTTAATTATTCCACTTACTTCCGTTAGAATTAAGTAAAGTGTCTTGTTTGAAATTATAATTATCAAGTCAATATTGGAATTTAACAGGATATTAACCTGATATGTTGGTTATTTGGTATAATCATTGTAATAAATTGATGTAAATTTATTACTTTTGCACCCTTAATTTTTTAAAAAATAATTTCACAAAATATGAAAATTATAAAAGAAGACATAGATGCACTTAATTCAATTGTAAAGATTGATATTAGTGCTACTGATTATCAAAACAAGGTTGATGATGAATTGAACAATTATCGTAAGAAAGCTAATATTCCTGGTTTTAGAAAAGGGCATGTTCCTATGAGTTTAGTTAAAAAGCAGTATGGCAAATCAGTTATGATCGATGAAGTAAATAAACTTTTGCAAGATGCTTTGCATAAATTCTTAACGGAAGAAAAATTAGATGTTCTAGGGAATCCTTTACCTAAAACACAGGATGATTTTTCTTGGGACAAAGAAAAATTTACTTTTGAATTCGAATTAGGGCTCGCCCCAGAATTTGAAGTGAATTTAGAACCAAAAAAAGCAATTGTAACCTATGAAATCGTAGCTGATGATAAAATGATTGATGACCAAATTGCTAATATTAGAGAGCAATATGGAAAATTAATTACTCAAGAAGCTATTGCTGATAATTCAAATATAACTGGAGTCTTTGTTAATGAAGAAAAGGAGATTAACAAAAAATCGACCTTCAAATTAGAAAAGATAAAAGGGAAAACCAATAATAAAAAATTTATCGGATCAAAAGTTGGTGACACCATTGATCTTAAATCAAAAAATTTATTTACCGATGAACATATATTGATGAATGTTCTAGGTCTGTCTCACGATGAAGCTCATGGTTTTGACGAACCGTTAAAATTTACCATAGAGGAAATTACAAAGACTGAATTAGTCGAATTGAACCAAGAATTATTTGACAAGATATTTGGAGTTGATCTGGTAAAAAATGAATCTGAATTTAGATCGAAGCTAAAAGAAGATGCGGAAAAACAGTTCATATCACAATCTGATCAGCAATTATTAAACGTAGTTACAGAAAGTTTGATTGAAAATACAAAATTTGATTTACCAGCTGAATTTTTACAAAAATGGTTAGCGGTGTCTGGTGAAAAGCCAATGACTTCCGAAGAGGCTGTTGAAGAATACAAGCGGTCGGAAAAAGGTTTGCGTTATCAATTGATTGAAGGCAAGTTAAGTAAAGACCATGATATTCAAGTTTCTTATGAAGATTTAAAAGATTATACAAAAGGATTTATCAAAGCTCAAATGGCACAATTTGGTGATGCAAACCAAGAAGATAAAGAATTAGACGAAATAATGAATCGAGTTTTATCAAATCAGGAGGAAGCTAAGCGTCTTTCAGATCAGCTAAAAAATGAAAAACTATTGAAATTCTTTAAAGAAAAGATCAAATTGAAAACAAAGAAAGTAACTTATGAAGAGTTTATAAAAGAAGTTTATAAATAATTGATATTTTATATATTTTAAAAAACTCCATAGGATTCATTACTTATGGAGTTTTTTAAATTTTTAGCTTAAATAATTTATCAGTTTTATTTAAGTATATTTACAGAGTTAAAGTTTAAAAATAAATTTTTATGAATTTTGGAAATGAATTTAAAAAATTCGCTGTTAAAGATCAAGGTATAAATAGTTTGTATATTGATAATTTAGTAAGTAGCGTTACACCATATATAATTGAAGAACGTCAGTTGAACGTTGCACAAATGGATGTGTTTTCTCGTTTAATGATGGATAGGATTATTTTTTTAGGAACTGCCATCAATGATCAGGTTGCAAATATAATTCAGGCACAGTTGTTATTTTTAGAAAGCGTTGACGCTTCTAAAGATATTTCAATTTATATCAATTCTCCTGGAGGTGGAGTATATGCTGGATTAGGTATTTATGACACAATGCAATTTATAAAACCTGAAATTGCAACAATTTGTACGGGTATGGCAGCTTCAATGGGTGCCGTTTTAATGTGTGCAGGTCAAAAAGGTAAGCGATCTGCTTTACCTCATTCGCGTGTAATGATTCATCAACCTTTAGGTGGTGCTCAGGGCCAAGCTTCTGATATAGAGATCACTGCACGTGAAATATTAAAATTAAAAGATGAGTTATACCAAATAATTGCAAAACATTCAGGTCAAAAAGTTGAAAAAGTTCATAACGATTCTGATAGAGATTATTGGATGAAAGCAGGGGAAGCCAAAAAATATGGCATGATTGATGAAATACTAACTCGAAATAAGTAAGAATTCTATTATTAATAAATTCAATAAGTAAAGATGTCGAAAAAAGAGGAATTAGAATGTTCGTTTTGTAAGCGGAAAAAAGAAGAAACGAATTTATTGATTGCAGGTGTTGATGCACATATTTGTGATAAGTGTATTGAACAAGCGCATGGAATTGTTTTAGAGGAATCTATCAGTGAGAAAGAAAAGGGCGCTTCTGAATTTTTATTAAAAAAACCTATAGAGATTAAAGATTTCTTAGATCAATATATTATTGGTCAAAATCAAGCTAAGAAAGTAATGTCAGTTGCTGTTTATAATCACTATAAAAGATTATTACAAAAGCCTAGTTCGAAAGAAGATGATATCGAAATAGAAAAGAGCAATATCATTTTGGTTGGAGAAACAGGTACAGGTAAAACTTTAATTGCAAGGACCATAGCTAAAATGCTGGATGTTCCATTTGCCATTGTAGATGCCACTGTTTTAACGGAAGCAGGTTATGTCGGAGAAGATGTTGAAACGATTTTAACACGTTTGTTGCAATCTGCTGATTATAAAGTGGACAAAGCGGAAAGAGGCATTGTTTTTATTGATGAGATCGATAAAATTGCTCGAAAAAGTGATAATCCGTCTATAACTCGTGATGTGTCGGGTGAAGGTGTTCAACAGGCTTTATTGAAATTATTAGAAGGTACTGTTGTTAATGTTCCACCAAAAGGAGGTAGAAAACACCCAGATCAAAAATTTGTAGAAGTCGATACCAAAAATATCTTATTTATTGCCGGTGGTGCTTTTAGCGGAATTGACAAAGTTATAAGCAAGCGTTTAAATATGCAGGCAGTTGGTTATAGTGCTTCTATTTCTGATGATAAGATAGATGAAAAAAATTTATTGCAATATATTTTGCCAGGTGATTTGAAAAAATTTGGTCTGATACCTGAAATTATTGGAAGACTTCCTTCATTATCTTATTTGAAACCCCTGGACGAAGAAACTTTACGTTCAATTTTAACCGAACCAAGAAATGCCATCATTAAACAATATAAAAAGTTGTTTGAAATGGATGGTATAGAGTTTAAAATAGATGATAAAGCCTTGGATTTCATTGTTGATAAAGCTGTTGAATATAAACTGGGAGCTCGTGGTTTGCGTTCTCTATGCGAAGAGATATTAACCGATGCAATGTTTGAAATGCCTAGTGGTGAAGATAAAAAATTGAGAGTGACCAAAAAATATGCTGAAACAAAATTAACAAAATCTACTATTAAGAAATTGAAAGCCGTTTCTTAAAAAAAACAATTAAGGATTAAAAATTTGAGATTTGAATTTTTAATCTTAAATCTTTAATGCATTTCACATTGATCTCAAGAGACACTATTGACAAAGTTTTTGAAACTTCTCGGGTTGAGGAGGTTATTGGTGATTTTGTAAATCTAAAAAAAGCAGGTGCAAATTTTAAAGGCTTGAGCCCTTTTGCGGATGAAAAAACACCATCTTTTATGGTTTCACCTGTGAAACAGATCTGGAAGGATTTTAGTACTGGAAAAGGTGGGAATGTCATTACATTTTTAATGGAACATGAGCATTATTCTTACCCCGAAGCAATTCGATACCTGGCGAAAAAATATAATATAGAAATTGAAGAGACCGTACAATCCGATGAACAAAAAAAACATGCAGATGAAAGGGAAAGCATGTATTTGGTATCTGAATTTGCAAAGAATTATTTCCATGAAAATTTATTTAGTTCTGAAATGGGCAAAGCCATTGGCCTAAGCTACTTTAAAGAACGGGGTTTTACCGATGACATCATAAAGAAATTTGAATTGGGTTATGCTCTTGATGAGTGGACCGCCTTTACGGACGCTGCGATAGAGAAAAAATATGATCTTGAATTTTTGGAAAAAACAGGCTTAACAATTGTAAAGGAAACTAAGCAGTTTGATCGATTTAAAGGACGAGTAATATTTCCTATTCACAGTATGAGTGGTAGAATATTGGGATTTGGAGGAAGAACACTTTTAACCGATAAAAAAGTAGCCAAATATTTAAATTCACCTGAAAGTATAATTTATCACAAGAGTAAAATCTTATATGGTATATACCAGGCAAAGCAAAGCATTGCTAAAGAAGATAATTGTTTTTTGGTTGAAGGATATACTGATGTTATTTCATTGTTTCAGTCGGGTGTTGAAAATGTTGTTGCTTCTTCGGGTACAGCATTATCTTCTGATCAAATTAGACTGATCAACCGCCTAACTTCTAATATTACTGTTCTTTTCGATGGAGATGCTGCAGGAATAAGAGCTTCAATTCGAGGAATAGATTTGATCTTAGAACAAGGAATGAATGTAAAAGTAGTTGCGTTCCCTGAAGGAGAGGACCCCGATAGTTTTGCTAAAACCAAATCTACAGAAGAATTAAAAGAGTATCTTGAAAGTAATGCTAAAGATTTTATCCAGTTTAAAACATCTCTTTTATTGGAAGAATCAAAAAATGATCCCATTAAAAAAGCAGGTCTAATTAGAGACATTGTAGCCAGTATATCAAAAATACCCAATAATATTCAAAAAGAGATCTATGTTCAAGAATGTGCAAGGATTATGAATATTTCTGAAAATGTTTTGTTCAATGAATTATCACAGATCCTTAAAAAAGGGCAAAGAGAAGCGGCAAAAAAACAAACTATAGTAAGATCTCCTTTTACCGGTATAAAAAAAGAAGTTAAAAAATTTGAAAAAGTTGACAGATTAATGGTGTTAGAAACTTCATTGATATGGGTATTACTACTTTATGGAAATATTGAAGTTGATTTTGTTGATTATGTAACTGAAATTGATGATGAAGGTAAAAAGAAGATAAATAAAGAAAACTATACAAATACTGTAAGTAATGAGATTTATTTAAATCTTCAAGAAGATGAAATTGAGTTTACAAATCCGGTATTTTTAAAAATTTACTACGAAATAATAAGTCGATTGAATCAGGATCAAATAGTAGAAATTGAGTCACTAACGAATCATGAAGATACTGAAATAGCTGCAATGGTCACTAATATTTTAATGGATGAAGAGCGATACGCTTTGAGTGATTGGGGGCGTCATAATATTTTTCCTAAAAGTAAGGAGAGGGATTTACCAAAATTTGTTCCGGATGTTATTTACAATCTAAGATGGCATCTGGTAGAACAATTAATTGGGTCAATTATGAAAAAGATAAATCCGGAGGTCCAAGAGGAAAGTACTAATAAATCAAATCAGGAATTATTAATTGAGGTCAAAGATTATAATGGTTTAAGAGAAATACTTGCTAAAAAATTAAATAGAGTTGTTTAAAACCAATTAACTTTTTAAAATGTATGGTATTTCACATACTGGAATTGGCAGCATTTTATGTAAATTATTTTGATGTAAGTTTGAATAAATAATAAAAACTTCTTTTTCTCTTCCTTTAAATTGATCTAAATTTTTGCCTTCATCATATTTTTTCATGGCCCATTCCAATTCATCATAACTTGCACCCAATTGGTCTTCATCGGTTCGGTCATCTCCCCAAAGTCCATCTGTTGGGGCAGCATCAATTATTTCTTGGTTAATTTTCATAAATTCAGCCAATTGGTAAACCTCACTTTTCATCAAATCAGCTATTGGGCTTAGATCTACACCGCCATCACCGTATTTGGTGTAAAAACCAACCCCAAAATCTTCTACTTTATTACCCGTTCCTGCAACCAGTAAATTTTTAAGGGCTGCAAAGTAATAAAGCGTTGTCATTCTTAATCTGGCTCTGGTATTTGCCAGTGACATAAATCTTTCCTCTTCGTTGTCAACATTTGGGAATACTTTGATCAAAGCATCAAAGACCGGAGTAATATTTATCTGATTCGTACGCACATTTGAGTAACTGTTGTTTAGCCATTCAATATGGTTTGAAGCCCTGCTTACTTGTGAAAAAGCTTGATGTATAGGCATTTCCAAACATAGAACATCCAAACCTGTTTTAGCACATAGTGTTGACGTCACGGCCGAATCAATTCCACCGGAAATTCCCACAACAAACCCTTTCACATTTGCCTTGATCGCATACTCTTTTAACCAATTAACTATATGATTTGTTACCTTTTTTGCATTCATTCTTGAAAGTTTTATTAGTTTTGCGAGATGCAAAAATAACTAAATTTCTTAAGAAAAATTTAAATTGAATATAATGAGATATTTTATTTTATATCTTTTTTTTGTTGGCTTTTTGACTTGCTCAAAATCTTCCAACTCAAGTATTGATGTTTCTGATATACAAGTAATAACAGATATTCACAGGTTTGATCAAAAATTTTATACATTGGAACCTGAGAATCTATCCATTTTAAAGGGTGAGTATCCCTATTTATTTCCAGAATCAAATGTTGATAGTGTTTGGGTCAATAAAATGAAAAATCAAGATGAGCAAGATCTATTTGCAGAGACACAGAAACTATATAGTGATTTTTCGAAGGAGACCGATCAGTTAAATTCATTGTTTAAACATATAAAATATTATTATCCAAAATTCAATGAGCCAAAAGTGATTACAATTTTAAGTAATGTGGATTATGAAAATAATGTTGTTTTGGCGGATAGTTTATTATTTATCTCTTTGGATATTTTTTTAGGAAAAGACAATCAAATATATCAAGATTTTCCGGAATATGTAAAACAAAATTATACCAAAGAGCATTTGATAGTAGCTGTAGCCGAAAAATTTGCAGATCGATCCATACCCCAGACGGATAATAAAACTTTTATTTCCAGAATTATTCATGAAGGGAAAAAGCTTTCATTGATGCAATCATTTTTACCTGCAATTAGTAGTGCGGAAATTATGGGTTATAAACCTGAACAACTAACTTGGGCTGAAAAGAGCGAGGTGGAAATATGGAAATATTTTATTCAAAATTCTATGTTGTATAGTACGGATCCTCAATTATCTAACAGGTTTATTGATGATGCTCCATTTTCAAAGTTCTTTTTGGAGATCGATAAAGATTCACCAGGTAGAATAGGAGTATGGTTTGGCTGGGAAATTGTGCAATCCTTTATGAAAAACAATAATATTACTATAAAGGAAACAATGATTACCGATAATGAAGAAATTTTTCTTAAATCAAAATACAAACCCCGAAAAAATTAAATAATTGAAATTATAGTTTTAATTATTCATTTATTAAATCAAAAAGAATGGCAATTGAAAATAAATCAGAAATAAAAATTGATGTTAGGTTAGATGAAAATAAAGTTCCCGAAAAGTTATTTTGGTCGGCTGATGATGGAGGAATAAAGGATATGGAGGCTAAAGCATTATTGCTTTCCGTTTGGGACAGTAATAATAAAGATACCTATAAAATTAATTTATGGACCAAAGAAATGCCGATCAATGAGATGATTCAATTTTTTCATCAAACATTGGTTGCCATGGCCGATACTTTTGAAACAGCAACTAGTGATGATAAAATGAGCGCTACGATGCGGGATTTTTGTGATTATTATGCAGAAAAAATGGGAATAAAAAAATAGAATGTTCTTCTATTTAGAATTTTGGATTATTCCAATTGCTTGAAATATAGCTTTCTAGTGCAGTTTGTAATCCAATATGGTTTTTAAGATACTTTGATAATCCATTTCATTATTTACAAAATCCAGTTCAGAAACATCAATGATCAAAGTGTTTAATTGTTCTTTGGTCTTGATGAAATTAGAGTAACCTTGATGAATTTTGGCTAGATAGGATGGTTGAATATTTTGCTCATAGTCTCTGCCTCTTTTTCTAATATTTTCGATTAATCTATCTGTACTTTGATATAAATATACATAAACATCAGGTTTAGAAATTTCCTTATACATAATGTCAAACATTTTACGATATAAATTATATTCTTCCTTGGATAGAGTTATTTGAGCAAAAATTAGTGACTTAAAAATAAAATAATCGGAAACAATAAAGTTTTTAAACAGGTCAAATTGTGCAAGATCATCTGTAAGTTGATGATATCTGTCGGCCAGAAAACTCATTTCTAATGGAAAAGCATAACGTTCTTTATCATTATAAAATTTAGGTAAAAAAGGATTGTCTGCAAAACGTTCCAAAACTAGCTTTGCATTAAAATCGTCACCAATTTTATTTGCCAAGGATGTTTTTCCTGAGCCAATATTCCCTTCAATTGCAACGTAATTGTATTTTTCTACTAAGGATATAGGTCTTTTTATTTTTACGTCCATCTTTTCGATATCTCCGTTATCCTTACAATTTTGTAAACAAATTAAGATAGTTTTTTTAGCAATGGGATGTATAATGTTTGGTGCAATTTCTGTCAGGGGAACCAAAACAAATTTTCGTTCCAGCATTTTAGGGTGAGGCACTTTTAAGTTATTATAAAAAATAATCTCATCATCAAAAAGTAGTATGTCAATATCAATATTTCTATCTTCATAAATTGAAGAAACTTTTCTTTCTCTTCCTAAAAGCTTTTCAATAAGAAGTATTGTTTCAATTAGCTTTTCAGGGTTTAGATTTGTTGAGACCTCTATGCAAATATTGTAAAAATTGTCTCCTTTAAATCCCCAGGATCTGGTTTTATATATTGAGGATACTTTTTTAACATGTCCGATTTTTTCACTGATCAAATTAACAGCTTTTTGCAAAGTATCAAGTTTATGACCTTTATTACTGCCTAGAGATAAATATGTGGAACGAAGTATTTTCATTAGTTATCCATTAAATTCTCAAAGAAATTAATGCTTTTAAGTATTGTAATTGCAAAGAAAATAAAAACATTAGGAAATAAGTTTATATATATTTTTATTTTTTAACATTTGTAACAAATATGTTGGTAAAGCGACATATACCTATTATATTTAATTGCTAAATAAATTATATTTTATGACTTTTTTGAGAGAATTATTGGCTGTTATATTAGGCGTATTTATATCATTTTTTATCATGTTTATGGTGTTGATAGCTGTAGGCTCGGCTATAGGTTCGGCCTTTGGAGAAGATGATCAGATCAAAGTTAAAAAAGGTTCGGTATTAGTATTAAAGCTGGATGAAGTCATCAAAGATTATGCTCCAAAAAGCAGTGATCCATTTGATGAGATATTTGGATTTGAACAAGATAAAATGGGATTAAATGCAATCATCAATGCCATTGATAATGCAAAGTACGATGATAATATATTGGGTATCAGTGTGGAATCTTTACAAATAAATGCAGGTATAGCTCAAACTCAGGCAATAAGAGATAAACTTTTTGAATTTAAAGAATCCGGTAAATTTATTCTGGCCTATGCAGATTTTTATGATCAAAAGAATTATTATTTAAGTTCGGTGGCAGATTCTATTTATTTGAATCCGGCAGGTGCTATGGATTTTAAAGGATTGTCAGGTGAAATTTTATATTTCAAAGATTTTCAGGATAAATATGGTATCAAACTGGAAATTATCCGACATGGAAAATATAAAAGTGCTGTTGAACCGTTTTTAACTAATAAAATGAGCGATGCTAATCGAGAACAAACAAAATCTTTCTTAAACTCTATTTGGGGTGAGATTGTAAATGATATTGCTGAGAGCAGGGAAAAGACAGATCAAGAAGTTAATCATATTGCGGATGAATTGTTAGCCAGAAATCCGGATCTGGCTATAAAAAATGATATAATTACCGATCAATTATATTTGGATGAATATAGAAGTACCTTAAAAGAATTATGTGAATTAACTGAGGATCAAAAGCTGAACGCCATAAGTTTGAAAGATTATATCAGTTCTGGTAAGGGCAGAATTCATTCAACATCTTTAAACAGGATCGCTGTGATTTATGCTCAAGGAGAGATAAAATACGGTAAAGGTGATGAAAAATATATTGGTCAGGAAATGATCATCAACGCCCTGAAAAAAGCAAGAAAAGCAAGTAATGTTAAAGCAATAGTTTTAAGAGTAAATTCTCCTGGCGGAAGTGCCTTGGCTTCTGATATTATTTGGAGAGAGTTAGAATTAACTAAAGAAGAAAAACCTTTAGTAGTTTCAATGGGAAATTTAGCTGCTTCTGGAGGGTATTATATATCATGTAATGCGGATAAAATTATTGCCGAACCAACAACAATAACTGGGAGTATTGGAGTTTTTGGCGCAATACCTAATATTAGCGCTTTTTCGGATAGAATTGGAATAAATGCAGAACAAATAGGCACGAATAAACAATCTGTTGGTTATAGTGTTTTTGAGCCAATTACTGACGATTTCTATAAGGTGACAAAAGAAAGTATTGAGCGTGTATATACTTCTTTTGTCGAGAAAGTAGCGACAGGCAGAAATATGACCTTTGAGGAAGTTGATAACATTGCACAAGGTAGGGTCTGGACAGGTAAGGAAGCAATAGAAAATGGACTGGTTGATGAGTTGGGTAGCTTGGAATATGCTATAGAAATAGCTGCTGATTTAGCAGAAATAGATACATACAGAGTTAGAAATTATCCTGATTATAAAAAAGATTTTAAAGATATGTTTAAAGGACCTTTTGCCAATATAAAAGATAGAGTACTAAAAGAAGAGCTGGGTGAAGAAAACATAAATATTTATAAAAGATTGAAACAATTTTCCGATCTAAAAGGAATTCAAACCAGATTACCTTTTTTATTAGAAATTAATTAGATGCCCGGTTAAACTCTTTTTTTAAAGGTCACAAAGCTATAATCATACTTGTTTTTATCATCTGCTTTAAGATCCTCACGTGAGGTTTCTTTCCAGATTTTATGGTCAATTTCTGGGAAAAAGACATCAGCATCAAATTCTTTATGCACTATGGTTAAGTCCAATATATCAGCTACATCCATTGCTTGTTTGTAAATTTCCGCTCCACCAAGAATAAATGGATTTTCATCTTTTGCAGCAATTTTTACAGCTTCAGTTAAAGAATTTACTATAATGCATCCCGATGCTTTGAAATCGACATTTCTGGTAATAATTATTGTGGTTCTATTGGGTAATGGTCTGCCTAATGATTCAAAGGTTTTTCTACCCATAATTACATGATGATCCGATGTTATTTTTTTAAATCGTTTTAGGTCGGCCGGTAAATGCCAAATTAATTGATTGTTTTTTCCTAAAGCATTATTTTTTGCAACAGCAGCAATTATAGTAAGCATAAAAAAGGGGTATTTAAGAATTTAAATTCTCTTGAGGGTTTGATTCAATTTGGTTGAAAACATTTTTTTTATCAAGCTTTGCTTCCAGTTTTTCAACATTTACTTGATGTTTTTCTATCAGTTTTTCTGTTTCAATTCTTTCCCATTCCTTACCGAAAAAACGATTCATAACAAAAACATTGATAAAATGGATTATAAAAAGAAATAACCATGCAAAAATTGCCCAAACATACCAGTCTAGTTCAGGATAAAAATTAATGACCTTATTGAGGATGACTAAAAAAACTGATCCAACTAAAAAGAATACAAAGTGAAAATACAAACGCTTTTTTTGTTTGGTGCGTTTTCTTGCTTTTTCGTATTGTTCGTGAGCCTGGGTTGATTTCAAAATAGTTTATTTTACATGTCTTTTACCCATTCTTTGATATAATCGGTAAAATCTTCTTTGTCATTGAACTCACTTTCCTTATTATTACGCAGAGAAGGTATTTCGTTTAGTTTATCGTTGTATAAACTTCCTGACGTATTTAAAAAAGCTTGCATTCTTTCTAATAATTTTACATCTTCAATTTGTGTAATATTTTTGATCAAATTTAATTTTAATTGTAAAGCATTCATAGTATTTATTTTTTAGTTCGAGGGTTTTAAACCGCTACTATTCCTTTTATATGAGGATGCGGGTTATAACCTACTAAGGTAAAATCTTTAAATGAAAATTCAAAGATATTTTTCACATTTGGATTGATTTCCATTCTAGGAAGTTTCCTTGGCTCTCGTGAAAGTTGCAAATTTATTTGCTCCATGTGATTATTGTAAACATGAGCATCACCAAAAGTGTGAACAAATTCGCCGTAACCTAAACCGGTTACTTGAGCCATCATCATCGTAAATAAAGCGTAGGAGGCAATATTAAATGGAACTCCTAAAAATATATCTGCACTTCGTTGATATAATTGACAAGATAATTTCCCATTACTTACATAAAATTGAAAAAAAGCATGACATGGAGGTAACGCTGCTTTGTTATTAGCTACATTTTCGGAAAAACTTAGAGAAGTATCAGGTAAAACGCTTGGATTCCATGCAGAGACCATCATACGTCTACTATCTGGATTATTTTTTATGGTATGCACAACTTCCTTAATTTGGTCAATTCCGTCTCCATTCCAATTCCTCCATTGAAAACCATAAACTGGACCCAGGTCACCATTTTCATCTGCCCAAGCATTCCAAATTTTCACACCATTATCATTTAAATATTCAATATTGGTATCTCCCTTTAAGAACCATAATAATTCGTAAATAATAGATTTTAAGTGCAACTTCTTTGTAGTTACCAACGGAAATCCTTTATTCAGATCAAATCGCATCTGGTAACCAAAAACGCTTTTTGTTCCGGTTCCTGTTCTATCCTCTTTAACAGTTCCGCTATCAATTACATGTTGTATTAAATCTAAATACTGTTTCATTTCAATCTTTCCTATTTTTGAGGAGGTTTTGTATTTTAGTGGGTCAAGTCTTTAATCACTTCAACTTTGTTGTGTTTATATTTGAAAGCTACTGCAAAGATGATCGCCAATAACAGAGCGTAAGCAGCAAAAACAAACCATATATAATTCCAGTCCCTAACACCGTTGTTAGTGTAATAATCTACAATAAGACCACTTGTATATCCTCCGATTAAAGCACCTAGACCATTGGTCAATAATATAAATAAGCCCTGAGCGCTACTTCTGAATTTTGCATCTGTTTCCGTCTCAACAAACAAGGAACCTGAAATGTTAAAGAAATCGAACGCCATTCCGTAAACGATCATAGAGATTATTAAATAGGCCAAACCGATTCCTTCCGGGTTACCAATTCCAAACAATAGAAATCGAAAAAACCAAGCGAGCATACTCATTAACATTACCGCTTTTATCCCAAAACGTTTTAAGAAAAATGGTATGGTTAAGATAAATACTGTTTCGGATATTTGCGATAATGAAATTAAAATATTGGAATGTTTTACGGCAAAGGAGTTAGGAAAATCATCTGTAAAACTTCTTAAAAATTCTGAGGCCCACGCATTTGATATTTGTAAAACAACTCCTAATAACATAGAAAAAATAAAAAATACAGCCATCTTGTAATCTTTAAATAAAACAAATGCATCAAGACCCAATCGCTCGGTTAGAGATTTGCTTTGTGATGGAGAACATGGTACTTTGGGCAGGGTAAAAGAATAGATACCCAATAATAATGAAAATCCGGCGGCAAAATAAAATTGGTTAGGACTTTGAGTCCATTCCAAAATATCAACTGCCCACATGGCAACAATAAAACCTATTGTACCCCATACGCGAATAGGCGGAAAAACTTTAACAACATCAAATTTGTTGTCATCAAGAATACTGTACGACACGGCATTAGCTAATCCAATGGTAGGCATATAGAGCATTAGATAGCCCAGCATTACCCAAAAGAAAGTATCATAATCGTTTATAAGAGATAAGTAAAATAAAAAACCGGCACCTAAAATATGGATAATTCCTAAAAGCTTTTGAGCATTGAGGTATTTATCGGCAATAATACCTACAATAGCTGGCATTATTATGGATGCTAATCCTAAGGTCATAAATATTTTACCAATTTGTGCACCCGAAAAATGTAACTGACCACCCAAATACCCACCTAGAGAAATTAACCAGGCTCCGAAGACGAAAAATTCAAAAAAATTTAAAATTGTTAAACGAAACTTAATATTCATAATTTATCAGCTATTTTTTATTTTTTACGTTTATCAATTTCATCTCTGATTTTTGCCGCTAATTCATAATCTTCATTGGTCACAGCTTTATCCAATTGTTTGTGTAATTCCTCTAAAGTTTCGTTTGAAAAAGAAGGAAAGGTTTCTTCCACTACGTCGGCAACTAGGTCTTCCATTTTAAATTTAGATTTTGCCAATTTAGATTCATCCTTTATTTTGAGAATTATTCCTGCTTTATCTAAAATGTTCTCAAAAGTAAAAATTGGTGCATTAAATCTTGTTGCCAACGCAATAGCATCAGAAGTTCTGGCATCAATAATTTCTTCAATTTTATCACATTCACATATTAAGCTAGAATAAAAAACACCATCAACTAATTTATGAATAATTACCTGTTTTACAATAATATTGAATCTATCTGCAAAACTCTTAAATAAATCGTGCGTTAGAGGTCTTGGTGGTTTAATTTCCTTTTCTAATGCAATAGCAATTGACTGCGCTTCAAATGCCCCAATAATTATAGGTAATGTTCGTTCACCATCCTCTTCACTTAATACTAATGCATAAGCCCCACTTTGTGTTTGGCTGTATGAAATTCCTTTTATATTTAATCGTACTAAACTCACTGGTTAATTTACAATGTACAAATGATGTTTATTTTATCCAAATTTATTTGGCTTGAATTATAATTCGTATTTAAATTTAATTAAAAAAAGACTATCAAAATTAAGGACTTATAAGATCCAATAATTCTGGTAGCCTTTTGATGGGCACAATTTACTAAAAATTATTATTGATTACTTTTAAATTCTTTTAATTTTTCAGTTAATTTTGGAACTACTTCAAAAGCATCACCAACTATACCATAATCAGCAGCTTTGAAGAAAGGAGCTTCGGGATCATTGTTAATTACGACCTTGACTTTTGATGAGTTAACTCCGGCTAAATGTTGAATCGCACCTGATATTCCAACAGCTATGTAAAGATTGGATGTTACCGGTTTTCCCGTTTGGCCAACATGTTCACTATGGGGTCTCCACCCCAAGTCAGAAACTGGCTTTGAACAAGCAGTTGCGGCTCCGAGTACTTCGGCTAAATCTTCTATCATCCCCCAATTTTCTGGTCCTTTTAAGCCTCTGCCACCCGAAACAACAATATCGGCATCAGCAATTGTAACTTTACCTGATGTTTTTTCAATAGCTTCGGAAGATATGTTGAAATCACCATCGTTTAATGTGGGAGAAAAATTTTCTTCAGTTGCTGTAACCGGATCTTCAATTAAACCAAATGAATTTTTAGCTAATCCGATCAATTTTTTTGCAGTAGAAATTTCAGTGAAATTAAATGCTTTGGAAGAAAAGACTTTACGCTTGACCGTTAATGGGCTCATGGAACTAGGTAATGCAACAACATTAGACGTATAACCGGCTTCTAAATTCACAGCAAGAATAGGAGCGAGATAAATACCATTATTTGAAGAATCAACAATAATAATTTCTGCATTTTCCTTATCAGCTGCTTGCTTTATCGAATCGGCATAGGCTTTGGCATTAAAAGTAGCTAATTTTTCTTCATTTATCTTTAAAATCTTTTCTGCTCCGTAGTTGGCTAATTCCGATACATCATCAGCATTAATCGTTAGAACTACTAAATTTGTTTGTGCTTGTTCCGCTACTTTTTTTCCATAAGAAGAAAGTTCAAAAGCGGTTTTTTTAAATTTTCCTTGAGAGTTATCGGCAAAAACTAAAACAGACATATTTTTTTGGTTTTATACTAATACAGCTTAAACGTTATGCGCTTTTAACTTATTAGTTCATTAATTTATTATTTTATTTAAACATTTTACCTTTAATACTCACATTTAAAAATATTCAATCAATCCTTCTGTTCGATGTATTAAAGTCAGTTGTCTTTATTAAATCACTTTGGCTTCATTATGCAGGAGGTTGATTAACTCCTCAACATTGGCTGAATCAACCATTTTACAGTCTGATTTAGCTTCAGGATTTTCGTAATTCTTCGAAACAGTTGTTACTTCAAAAGCAACCGGCTCAACAACATTCAATGGTTTTTTTCTAGCCATCATGATTCCGCGCATATTTGGTATTCTTAGATCTTTTTCTTCAACAACACCTTTTTGACCTGCAACAATTAATGGCAAATTAGTGGATAAAGTTTCTTTACCTCCATCTATTTCTCGGTAAATTGTGGCGCTGGTATCCTTAACTTCAATACCAATACATGCATTTACAAAATTATAATCTAACAGGCCAGCTGTCATTCCGGGTACCATACCACCATTATAATCAATAGATTCTTTTCCAGCTAACACTAGATCAAATCCACCGTTTTTAATAACTTCTGCTAATTGTTTTGCAACGAAAAAACCATCTGTTGCTTCGGTATTCACTCTAATGGCATCATCTGCACCAATAGCTAATGCCTTGCGTAATGTAGGTTCAGTTGAAACATTACCAATATTTACAACAGTTACCGATGCTCCTTGTTTTTCTTTAAACCACATGGCCCGGGTTAACATAAATTCATCATACGGATTAATTACATATTGAACTCCAGTAGTATCAAAATCAGTGTTATCATCCTTAAAGTTAATTTTTGAAGTTGTGTCAGGTACATGACTAATACAAACCAATATTTTCATTTTTTTACTATATTATAGTTAATCAAAATTTTTCGCTACGAAGTTATGAAATATTTTCAATATACTATGCATGCATAGTAAAAATATTTATAGGCATTATTTGACCACAAAGATAAATTAATAGGTATTATTACGAATGATGAGCAAGTAAAAATTATAGTTAAGCATAAAATATATTCAATAAAATGATTATTTTTGCAAACCTTTTAATTTAGAAATATGAAAGTATTACAATTTAGAGAAGCTATTGCTGAAGCAATGAGTGAAGAAATGCGCAGAGACGAATCAGTTTATCTCATGGGTGAAGAAGTAGCTGAATATAATGGTGCTTATAAAGCATCAAAAGGGATGTTGGATGAATTTGGTGCAAAAAGAGTTATTGATACTCCTATTGCTGAATTGGGGTTTTCTGGCATTGCAGTCGGTTCTGCTATGGGGGGAAATAGGCCAATTGTTGAATATATGACATTTAATTTTTCCTTGGTTGGAATCGATCAGATTATTAATAATGCCGCTAAGATCAGACAAATGTCAGGAGGTCAATTCAATTGCCCGATTGTTTTTAGAGGCCCAACAGGTTCTGCAGGTCAATTAGGTGCCACACACTCACAATCATTTGAAAATTGGTTTGCCAATACACCTGGTTTGAAAGTTATAGTTCCTTCTAACCCATATGATGCTAAAGGATTATTAAAAGCTGCGATACGTGATGATGATCCGGTACTTTTTATGGAATCGGAGCAAATGTATAGCGATAAAGGTGAAGTTCCCGAAGGCGAATACATTTTGCCGATCGGTGTTGCTGATATTAAAAGAGAAGGAAATGATGTTACTATTGTAACTTTTGGTAAAATAATTAAAGAGGCCTTTAAAGCTGCTGATATTTTAGAAAAGGAAGGAGTTTCGGTTGAGATCATAGATCTACGAACTGTAAGACCTATGGATCATGAAGCAATCTTAACATCAGTTAAAAAAACTAATAGATTGGTTATTCTGGAAGAAGCCTGGCCGTTTGCAAGTGTATCTTCTGAAATTACCTATCAGGTTCAAGAAAATGCATTTGACTTTCTGGATGCACCAATACAAAGAATCACTACTGCTGATACACCAGCTCCATTTTCACCTGTTTTATTAGAAGAATGGTTGCCTAATGCAGATGATGTTGTAAAAGCAGTTAAGAAAGTAATGTACGTTTAGTAAAAGACAAGTATAAATGAAACCATCCGTCATCTGGCGGATGGTTTTTTTATGTAAATTGAAGATACGTAGATATTTATATCGACAAAAAATTATTTATAATGACTTTAAATAAGTATATTTGATGCTTTAAAGCATAGGTTTTACTTGATAAAACTCAACTAGAGCAGTAATGTAATTGTACTATGATGAAAATTAATAACGATAAAAAAGATTATCAGGATTATGAAATAGAAGATGGATTTTGTATCATGAAAATTCATAATAAAACTCTGGATAAACAAGAGGTCTTTAGAAAGGCTGATAGATCATTTTTACAATTGCATTTTTGTATTAAAAAGGCAGCAAAACTTATATTTAATGAAGGAAGGTACACTTTAAATATTCCGGATAGTAAATCTTTTTTGTTGTACAATCCCCAGCAGGATCTTCCAATTCATCTTGAATTGGAACCAGACACAAAACTCATTACACTAATAATTAGTATTGAAAAATTTCATACTTTTTTTTCAAAAGAAGCTGGTTTGATACATTTTTTGAATGACGATCACAAAGAAAAAAAATATTATTTAGATAAAGACTTAAGTCCAAATGAGATTATTGTTCTCAGTCAATTATTTAATTATGGATTACATTCTTCCTTAGAGAAATTATACACTAAAGGAAAAATTTATGAATTGATTAGTTTATATTTTCATAAATCAGACAATGAAGGAGCTCAAAACTGTCCATTTTTGGAGGATGAAGCCAATGTTGAAAAAATTCAAAAAGCAAAAAAAATATTAATTGAAAATATGGCTGAACCACTTACTTTGAGTGAATTGTCAAACAGTATAAATTTACCTTTACAACATTTAAAGGATGGTTTCAAACATATTTATGGAGAAACGGTGTTTTCCTATTTATTGAATTATAAAATGGAATATGCACGAAAACTCCTTGTAACAAAAAATTATAATATCACCGAAACCAGTTTTGAGGTCGGGTACAGTACTCCGAGTCACTTCATCGCTGCCTTTAAAAAAAAATATGGTGCTACTCCAAAGAGATATATGAGTAGTTTGAAATAATTTTGAAGATTTTGTTAATTATAAAAATATCTAAATAACAGGACCATATTAAATCAAAAATAATAAATTTGTGTTCTTAATAATTCCTTTCAAAATGAAAGGAATTTTTATTGAAATTGTATATGCCTAAAAAAATAATATACATAATTCTTTTTTATACACTTAATCTAAGTGCTCAGGTTAAAACAAGTGGGGTAATAGTAGATGAACAAAATGACCCTGTGCCTTTTGCTAATGTTATATTTAAAGGATCCATCGAAGGAACAATATCTGATGAAAACGGACATTTTTATCTGCAATCTGATGAAAGTTATGTAGAGCTGGAAGTTTCTTTTCTAGGTTTTGAGACACAGGCCATTCCATTAAAAAAGCAAAATTTTGATTTAAGAATTGTTCTTCTAGAGGCAAAAACTCAACTTAAAGAAGTAAAATTATACACAGGGAAGGTTAAGAGAAAAAATAATCCGGCCATTGCTTTATTGAGGAAGATTTGGGCTAAAAAACGCAAAAATGGAGTATATCTATACGATAGATATGAATATGACAAGTATGAAAAAATAGAATTTGATATCAATAATATTGATGATAAATTTAAAAGCAGACGTTTTTTTAATGGTTTTGAATTTGTTTTTGATCAGGTAGATACTTCGGCAATTACAGGGAAGTCTTATTTACCAATTTTTATTAATGAATCTGTGTATGAAACTTATGGGCAAAATATTGCTCCAAAAAAGAAGAATGAGAGGTTAGTGGCTAATAAGAATTCGGGATTTTCGGAAAATCAAGGCCTTATCGCATTTGTAAAACAACTTTATGCTGATTATGATATATATGACAATTACATCAAATTTTTTGATAAAAGTTTTGCGAGCCCCCTTTCAAAAATAGGCCCCGAAATCTATAATTACGTTTTAACTGATAGTAGTTATATAGATAATAAATGGTGTTATAATATTTTATTTTATCCAAGAAGGAAAAATGAATTAACCTTTAAAGGTGATTTTTGGGTTAACGACACCACATTTGCTGTCAAAGAAATTCAAATGCATGCAACTAGAAGTGCCAATATTAACTGGGTAAAGGAAATTTATATTGAGCAAGAATTTAAGGTGTTAAATGATACGGTATTTTTGTTGAAACGAGATTATTTTATGAGCGATTTTGCTTATAACAGAAAGGATAAATCCAAAGGGGTATATGGAAAAAGAACAACCCTTTTCGACAATCATGTTTTTAATGTTAAACGACCCGATAACTTTTATAAGGAAGTAGTTGTTGAAGAAGAAGAAATCTATAATAAAACCAATGAATATTGGTCCGAGAACCGTCAAGAAAAGTTAAGTAAAGATGAAGTAGGTATCTATACTATGTTGGATACGCTTCAAAATGTGAAGCGATTTCGTGATTTTACTAATGGGATAGATGTTTTAATGACAGGGTATTGGAACATATCAAAGGGATTTGATTGGGGGCCCTTATATTCTACAATTGGGTATAACGATATTGAAGGACTAAGATTACGATTTGGAGGAAGAACCTATTTCTCCAAATCAGATAAATGGAGATTAAGCGGGTTTTTGGCCTATGGATTTGGTGACAGCAGATTCAAATATGGTATTGAAGGGAAATGGATGGTAGAAGAAAAGAAACGATTGATTTTATCATTTGGTAACAGAAGGGACCTTGAACAACTTGGTGTTAGCTTAACTACTGCAAATGATGTGTTGGAAAGAAGTTTTGCAACCACCTCTTTGTTTACCAGAGGTGATAATACCAAATTGACTAATATTAATTTAACAAATGTTAAAGCTACACTTGAGCCCATTAAAAATGTTAAATTCAGGATTAGTTCTACTTATAAAACTTTAAAATCAGGAGCACCGGAATTGTTTAATGTTGATTATATTGATGAAAATGGTGATATACAGTCTGTTATAGATCAAATAGACGTTAATTTTGCCGTACAATATACACCAAAACGTAAGCCATGGGGTTTTGGAGTTGACCAGGGGGTGAGCAATGAGGGCAGGTATCCTACCATATTTTTTAGTTATACAAAGGGTATAAAGGATTTATTTAATAGTGATTTTGATTATCATAAATTACAATTCTTTTATGAACAACCATTTCAATTTGGTGTTTTTGGCAGGTTGAGATCAACGTTTGAAATTGGAAAAACTTTCAACACAGTACCTTTATTATTGTTGAATATTGTTCCCGGAAATCAAACTTTTTTTACTTCGAGAAAATTATTTGACCTCTTAGACTATTATGAATTTGTAACAGATGAATACGTTTCATTACATTTAGAGCATAATTTTAATGGTAGACTTTTTTCAAAAATTCCGTTCTTGAGAAAATTACAGTGGCGGGAAATAATTGGAATAAAAGGTGTTATTGGTAATATTTCACAAGAAAATATAGATATCAATGCTTCCGATATTACTTATGTTGCTCCTGAAAAGTTATACTGGGAATACCATTTTGGAATTGGAAATATATTTAAGATATTTAGGATAGATTTTGAGTATAGAGGAAGTTACAGAGATGCTCCAAACGCAACGAATTTTGCTATAAAAGGAGGTTTTGGATTTTATTTTTAAAAATCGAAATACCAGTTGAATAAATTTGATTTAACACCTATGGTAAACCAGGTCGTACTATTTTCACTAATGACATTTCCGCTTTGACTCGGCGAGAAGTTGCGATAAGTAAAGCCTGTAAATATTTGTAAATTAGTTGTTGGGTTCAAAACATAACCAGCTTGGATATCACCAATAACTATATTGGT
>Ga0209013_10001350_pt1 | contig 22606 bp, 21 predicted proteins | sample Cruoilmetagenom2_FD_187291 | JGI IMG/M metagenome (GOLD analysis project Ga0209013, IMG submission 187291) | Oil polluted marine microbial communities from Coal Oil Point, Santa Barbara, California, USA - Sample 2 (SPAdes) (version 2) | ecosystem: Environmental > Aquatic > Marine > Oil seeps ... | reverse complement strand
GCTAATACCTTCTCGTCACGCTTAATAGTCACTTAATATAGGACACTACACTAGCCAAGGGGGCCCTTGGCACCACAAGATTCCATCCCCCCCAATTGCGCAATTCTACAAACCTGTGAGACATATTCGAACCAGTGCTGAAATATTTGCTGCAAACTCATGGTCTATTAACCAACACGCTGGACTACTTCTCACTGGAGTTTATTTGCCGATGAATTTTTATAGCCCGGCCCTGGAAAACACACCTGAGGAAATCGGGTCTTCCCCCTTGCTGTCCGATTCCTGCGACCTGGGCAGAAAAATCAAGAACACCACCAGTATCTGTCCCCAGTGCCTGGAGCCGGTTGATGCAGAAGTATTCGAACGCCACGGCGAAGTCTGGATGGAAAAGAGTTGTACACGGCATGGCCATTTTTCTGCCCTTCTTTCCTCGGATATCAAACATTACCTCGAGCCCTCTGCACGCCGGGCCCAGGGCGCATCCTGTTGCAGCAGCAGCTGTGGCCTGCCGGCGGCAGAAATTTCAACAGGCGCAAAATCGGCGCCCTGGGCGAACCACAGTTGCACGATCCTGATCGAGATCACCGAACGCTGCAATCTCAGCTGCCCGACCTGCTTTGCCGGTTCCTCACCTTTACATTCAGGAATGATGAGCCTGGAAGAATTCACGCGCCAGGTAGATCAACTGGTCGCTGGCGGCAAGAGCGGATCTGACATGATCCAGCTGTCTGGTGGTGAGCCCACGGTTCATCCCCGGTTCTTTGACATGGTCGACCTGCTTTTCGAGCGCGGCTTCCACCAGGTCTGCATCAACTCCAACGGCATAAAGCTGGCCCAGCCGGCCTTCACCAAACGCCTGGTAAATTGTATGAGCAAACGCGCCGGGGACCAGGTCTTTGTCTATCTGCAATTTGATGGTTTCGAAGACAACACCCATGTAGCGCTGCGCGGCCGAAAAGACCTGCTCAACATCAAGCGCCACGCACTGGATAACTGCCAGGCCCTGGGCATTAACATTCACCCCATAATGACCTTGACCCGGGGTATCAATGACCATGAAGTGGGCGATTTTGTGCAGCTGGCTGTAGAAAACCCGGCGCTCAAGAATGTCGTGATCCAGCCAGCCATGTACTCTGGCCGTTATGAAAACCCTCGGCGCCAGGATCGAATTACATTGGCAGATACAGTGGACCTGATCTGTGATCAGTTCAGCGTGTTCTCGCCGCAGGATTTTGTCCCCATTCCTTGCTCGGATCCCAATTGTTTCCGCATGGCGGTGGCATTTCGAACCAGTAGCGGTTTGCTCCCGGTTTCCCGCTATTTTCCCCGCTATGAATCCTGGGACAGCGATGAATCCCGGGAGCTGATCGACGCATTAACTGACACGATCAATGGCCCGCAGGCCATCAGCGAAGCCATTCGCTGGATCACCTCGGACGGGCAGATCGACGGGGTGCTGCAGGATCTGGATGATGCCGGGGTTGACCGCCTGCTGGATGCGCTAGTTGAGACTCAATCCGGCGGCGAAAGCCTCTGGGACAATCTGCTAACCATCAGCATCAAGCCGTTCATGGACGCATGGACTTATGACCAGGACCGCGTACATCAGTGTTGTGTCCACATTCTCGACAGGAATGGCAATCCCGTGTCGTTCTGCGAATATAACGCGATCAACCGGCCGCGTATGGCGGCTGGTCCTTTGACTGGCATCAAGGTGATCAATGCATGAAACCAGGCAATTATTTCATCATCCCGGCCCTGGCGCTGCTTGTTCTGTTTGGAAGGCATGCTTTCTCAGAATTGCCACCCGAGTCCAACAAAGCGGGGACCAATTTGACGATAGCGGGCGGCAGGGAAAATCCAGTGTATTCGGATAATCCATTCCTTGAACTGGTCAGGAAATACACCGTCGATGGTGGTGAAAAAGTCGATTATGAGACTTGGAAAAATTCACCGGAGGACCTTGCCGCACTGGACCGCCAGGTAGCCCTGATAGCCAGGATCAGCCCGGTAAGCCATCCAGAGTTGTTTCCTACAAGAGCTGCGCAACGCAGCTATTGGATCAACACTTACAACACCCTGGTCCTGCGGGCCGTGCTGGAATACTGGCCGTTGGAAAGCGTGCGCGATGTGAAAATCTCCGTCACTTCCAGGGTGGTTCCGGGTAAGGGCTTTTTTTATGATCGCAAGGTCGTGGTGGGAGGTGAGGAAACCAACCTGTACAAACTCGAAAAAGAAGTGCTGCATAAGCAGAAGGACCCGCGACTGCATTTTGCCCTGAATTGCGGCAGCGAATCCTGCCCGGTGCTGCGGCCCTGGGAATGGACTGATGATCAACTCGATGAAGCAGCGCGGGATTTCATCAATAATCCGGATAATGTGTCAATAGTAGACAAAAATCTGTACCTGTCGAGCATTTTCAAGTGGTATAAAAAAGACTTCCCAAAAGACCTCCATGGTTACTTGCAGCAGTATGCGGAGCCCGGGCTCAATGAACAGTTACAGGCCGCAAAAGACAAGAAATACCAAACCCGCTACCAAACCTACGACTGGTCGCTCAATGCTGGCCCGCCTTCGTGCAATATGCGGGCTAGGCAAGATGAGGAGAAATTGAGTGTCGGCAATCCCTGATTCGACCGGTGCAGCACAAAATACATTACGGCCCTCGTCGTGCTGCTCAACTTTCTATGAGCAGGATTGGGTCCGCCACCTGGCAGATGATATTTTCCATCCGGGCGGCGATGAACTCACCAACAGGACGGTTGCCGCGATGAACCTTCCGGCCGGCGCGGCAATTGCCGATCTCGGCTGCGGTACCGGTACGACGGCAATGATGCTCGCCCGATATTATGATTTCCGGGTAAGCGCAGTCGATATCAGCACCGCCAATATTGAACGGGCCATCCAACGAATGGGCGCCGGGCATGCCACCGTCCGATTTTGCCAGGCCGATGCCCACCAACTGCCATTCAATGACTCAGAACTGGATGGCCTAATCGCCGAATGTACCTTCAGCCTGTTCAGTGAGCAGGAAACCGTGCTGGCGGAAATCAGGCGCGTATTGAAACCCGGAGGCAAACTGGCCATTACAGACATGGCCACCAGCGGCGTCCTGCCCGAAGATATTGCCGGGGTTCTCGCCCCCTGGACCTGCCTCGCTGATGCATTGGACGAAGAAACCTACCTGGAAATGTTCGCGGCAGCAGGATTTAAAATTCAGACAATGGCAGATGAAAGCGCCAGCCTGATAAGCCTTGTCTGGATGTTGAAACGCAAACTGTTGCTGCTGGGTGCTGGCGCCCTGACCAACGGCGCTGCACTTGATTTTGGCTTGGCGGATTTCGACCTTGCAGGCATCAAATTCTGGCTGGATCGTTTCGAAACAGAGGTAAAAAACGGTTCCATCCGCTATCTCCGCTTCAACCTTCAATATGCAGGGTAGCTAGCCCAAATTTACTTCCCGCTTCCGGTCATTATCAACGCCCATTCGGGAAAACTGCCCACATCAATATCAAAAACGAGAGTCCCCCAAAAATAGGTCACCAGAACGGTAACGACAATTCCCACCAGGTTCAGCGCGAACCCCGTTTTGACCATGTCTTTGATCCGCAGATGTCCGGTTCCGAAAATAATCGCATTGGGTGGCGTGGCCACCGGCAGCATAAACGCGAGTGAGGCTGCCAGCGTCGCCGGTATCATTAACAGCAAGGGATTGATTTGAATCGTCACGGCCAGCCCCGCCAGGATGGGGAGAATCATTTCGGTGGTCGCAGTATTGGATGTCAGTTCGGTCAACAACGACATCATTGCCACGATAACCGATGTGAGAACCATGGGATGGGTGCCCGCCAACCCGGATAATTGCTCACCAAACCAGATGGACAGGCCCGATTCAACAAATCCCTTGGCCAGGGCGAAACCACCGCCAAACAGAAGCACGATATGCCAGGGAAGACGGTTGGCTGTTTCCCAGTTCATGATTCTTTCTCCCTTCCTCGATCTTGACGGAATGATGAACAGGATAATCGCAATCGCAATGGCCACCGTGCCGTCGTTTATGTATCCCGGATTGTTGAATAACTGTGCCCATCCCGGAATGTTGACCGGTCCGATATGAAACCCCGTTCTGAAGACCCACAGCAGCGCCATCAGAACAAACAGCACAAACACAATTTTTTCTTCCGGTTTTGCCTTGCCCAGCAGTTGGTATTCTTGCCTGAAGTCCTCCCTTTTCAAGCCTTTCCACGGCTGCGCCGGTTTATACATCAGGTACAACAGGAGCCAGGCCACCAGGAAAACCAGCGCTGTGATCCAGATGGCGAAAATAAACCAGTCGGCAAATGACACCTCCGGCATTGTGGGGAAAATGATATTTACGATTCGCGCGAACGACAGGTTGGGTGGCGTACCGACCAGTGTCGCTATCCCCCCGATGGACGCTGAATAGGCTATGCCCAGCAACAAGCCGATGGAGTAACTCCCCAATTTTGCTTTGCCCAGGATTTCTTCCAGTTTGTAAATGATCGAAAGGGCGATTGGAATCATCATCATGGTCGTCGCCGTATTCGACATCCACATTGACAGAAAAGCGGTGGCGAACATAAAACCCATCAGTATCCTTCCGGGGCTGATGCCAAAAAAAATGAGGATCTTGATTGCGATACGTTTGTGCAGATTCCAGCGTTCCATGGCCAGGGCCATTAAAAAACCACCTATAAAAAGGAAGATCAGGTGGTTGAAATACATGGCGGAAATCGTTTTCCCATCAACAACGCCAAACAACGGGAAAAGGACAACGGGGAGCAATGCTGTTGCGGCAAGCGGTATGGCCTCTGTGACCCACCAAATGGCCATCAATATTGCTATGGCCAGCGTGTAAGTAATTTTTGGATTATCAGGCGCCAAATCAACGAAAAGAATCAACGACAGGCTGATCAAAGGCGCAATCACGAGTGCGGCCAGCCTGACTTTTGATTTTTCCCGGTTGTTTTGCATGGATTGCTCTCGCAGGAAGACCTCAACAAGCGGCCAACCTCACCCACAAATTATGAACGCCACCAGGCTGCTTGACCAGAAACTTATTGGAGCACAATTGCAAGAGGTCCCTTGGGGCCGATATCTGAATAAATCAGATTCTCGCGCAAGCACGCTTCTACCTGCGCTTCAACAACCAGCTCCCATATATTGCGGCGTTCACCAGCAACACGGTGGCGCCCAGCACCCATTGGATTTCCGGCGTCAAACCTTCGGGGTAGATCAACGGAATCAGATAATGGTCAATAAATCCACCGGTATAGCCCTCCTCTCCTGCCGCGCGCCTCATGCTCTGCTCGAAAGGTGTCAACGGGCATATCCAGTGATTGAGTTCGATCATCACGCCCCAGGCGGCTGCAGGTAAATGAACGAAGGCTATCCTGGGCCAGCGAAACAGCAGGAATCCGCCCAGAATCACGAACAGGACGAACAGGAAATGCACGATCACCAGCAAGTTTGCGATTGCAGCGTGTAACATGGTTACTCAGCTCTGGCCCATATATCCCGGGCCTGTATAATAGTCAGTTCGAACCCATTCTCAGTAGCCAATTTCCAAAACCAATGATGGCACGTTTTTTCCAGATTTCCCTGCTGCTTGCCGGTCTGGCCGCCTTTTCCGGCCTTGCCGGAAATACCTTTGATGACCGGACCCTGAAGTTTTACCACACCCACACCGGCAAGGTACTTGAAGTGGCCTATTACAGGCAAGGTGAATACGATCCTGAGGCCCTGGCGAGGATCAGGGTATTCCTGGCCGACTGGCGGGATGGCAAACAACAGGATCTCGATCCGGAGCTGATGGATATCCTGTGGCGGATTCAGCAGGCCACCGGAAATACCAACACCTGGGAAGTGATTTCCGCCTACCGTTCACCGCAAACCAATGAAATGCTTCGCGCCAGGAGTTCGGGTGTTGCGAAAAAAAGCCAGCACCTCATCGGTAATGCCATCGACGTCCGCCTCAATGGCCTGGATCTCGAAGTGCTGCGCGATACCGCCCGCAGCCTCAAACTTGGCGGTGTGGGTTATTACCCCGGCTCGGACTTTGTACATGTCGATACGGGCAGAGTGCGTTACTGGTAGGCCAGGAAAACCATATGAACCTCAGCAAGCGGCTTGCAGCTTTATTCACTGTTTTTATCCTACTGACTGGTACAGCCGGATTGATCGCTGCAGAAACGGGTGCCAAACCGGAAGTAGACCGGGACATCGAAGAAATGCTACGCAGCAATGACCTGGTCATTCGCGGTGTGGATATCCTGGCCCAGGCCCTCCTGTTCGAGGTTTACGAGGGGCATAATTTCTCCCCGTTCTGGACCAGGCCGGCCAGGATCAGGGAACTGATGGAGTTAATCAACGACTCCGCCGACCACGGCCTGATCCCGGCCGACTACAACATTGAGCACCTGCAGCAGGTCCTGCAACGACGGGAATCTTCACCATCCGCCGAAATTGAGGCTGAGGCCGACATATTGCTGACGGAAAGTCTGCTTCGGTACGGTTACCACCGGCGCTTCGGCAAGGTGGAAGGCAGCAAGCTGGATCCGGACATCAATTTCCGCAGGGAAACCTTCCACCACCAGTCTCCCACCTTGACCATCGAGCAAGCGATCGAATCGTCATCCCTGGCCGATTTCATCGAAATGGCTGCACCGATGGGGCCAATTTATCGGCAACTTCAGTACAAGCTGGCCGTGTACCGCAATATCGCCGTCAACGGTGGCTGGCCAACGATCCCGGAAGGCCCCACGCTTCGCCTGGACGATAAGGACCCCCGCATTGCTGTCATTCGCAGGCGACTGGCGACAACCAGCGACCTTCCGGCAGGCGCCAATACAAATTCACCGGTATTCGACCGGGAACTCGAGCTTGCGGTAAAGGGTTTCCAGGCACGGCACGCACTGGATGATGACGGCATAGTCGGCAAGCAGTCCATCGCCGCGATGAACGTCCCCGTTGAAACCCGGGTCGACCAGTTGCGCATTTCCCTGGAACGCCTGCGCTGGGTGAACCAGGAAGCCGTTGATACGCTGGTTGCGGTCAATATTGCCGGATTCAGGGCTTTCTTCTTCAAGGATGGCGAGCTTGAGTGGTCAACACGGGCGATGGTCGGCAAGAACTACCGGAAAACTCCGGTATTCCGGGGTGACATGGCGTACCTGGAATTCAATCCAACCTGGACCATTCCACCCGGTATCCTGCGCAATGACACGCTGCCTGCAATCAAGAAAAACCCGAACTACCTGGCATCAAAAAACATCAGGGTGATCGACCGTAAGGGAAAAATCGTCGAACCATCGACGGTGGACTGGAATCAGTACAGCAAAGGCGTCCCTTACACCCTGCGCCAGGATCCCGGACCCAACAATTCGCTGGGTACGGTCAAGTTCATTTTCCCGAACCAACACTTCGTGTTCTTACACGATACGCCACACCGTGAGTTGTTTTCACACTCTGAACGGGCCTTTTCCTCCGGATGCGTCCGCATTCAGGATCCGCTCAAACTGGCTGAACTGGTGCTGGATGATCCGGTGAAATACCCCCGGTCAGAACTGGAGGCCATCGTGGATTCGCGCGAAACCCAGCGGATCAACCTCTCACCCAAAATGCCGGTGGTGATTGTCTACCTGACAGCCAGCATAGAGCCCGGCGGCAAGGTCCGTTTTTACAAGGACGTCTACAACCGTGATCAGAAAGTCCTGGCCGCACTGAACGGCCCGGTGATTATCGCCGTGCCGGGGGGGTAAATTTGGGGATCAGGAAGCCGGCAACGACTGAAATCAGGGCCATGGTCCACACGATGACCGCGCCGGTTGGCAAATCCAGCATGGCAGACAAAACGATGCCCGCAAGGTAGGACAAAGCACCGATCAGGTAACCGACATAGATGCGCATGGCGCCTGACAGACGCCGGGTGGAAAGTGCGGGGATGATGAGGCTGGCAAAAACCAGGTAGACTCCGACGATCTGAACCGATGCTGTTACAACGAAAGCGAAGGCGACATAAAAACCCAATCCCCCTATGCGCCCACGCAGAACCAGCCACACGGCAAAAAGAACGGCAGATACGACCGCCATGGGTATCAGCGTACTCCACGTGGACCACAGGATCTGACCGACCAGCAAGTCTTTGAGATGCTCACCGCCATGTGGATTTTCCGCCAGCAGCAGGATGCTGGCGGTGGCGGCCAGCACAAATAGCGTACCAATCAGGGCTTCTTGCGAATGTGGCCAGCGTTTTTCGGTCCAGCGCAGAAAAATTCCTGCGACCAGTGCCGCGGAGACCGCAGCGATTTGCACAAGCCAGCGATTATCTTCCCAGCCAAGCGCGCCTGCTGCGATAACCCCCAGACCCGCCACCTGCGCAAGCGCGAGATCGATAAAGATGATACCGCGTTTGAGCACCATCTGGCCAAGCGGTACATGCGTGCTGAGCACCAGGAGTCCGGCCACCATCGCCGGGCCGAGTATGGTCCAGTCCAGCACATCCAAGTTCACTTCGAGATCTCCAAAAGGCGATTGATGGTGTCACTGAACAGGCCATACAGGTCACCCGCTTCTTCGCTTCCTCCCACCGTGAATGGCAGCACCAGTTCCGGTATGGAGGTCCGTTCAGACAGCCACTCCGAGGCCTTGCCGCTCTGGAAAGGCGACCGGATAATGAAATCGGCATCGCTTCCGTCATCACCCAACTGGGCCAGCAATTTGGACAGGTGGGATGCAGTCGGGGGAATACCCGGAACCGGTTCCAGCGTTCCGACCAATTCAAGGCCCAGCCAGTTCTCCAGGTAAACCCAGCTCTTGTGATGGGTGACCACGCGCTTGCCTCTCAGCGGCCGGGCTTCAGCTTCCCAGGCCACAAGGGCGGCATTCCAATCGATCTGGAACTGCTCCAGCCTTGCTTGATAATCCCCCGCATGATCCGGATCCAGGCTGGCCAGGCGCTCGCCCAAAGCGGTTGCAACCAGCCCAATGTTGCGTGGATCCGTCTGGATGTGCGGATTTCCCTGGGGATGGACATCACCCTGGCTTCGATCAACTGAAGCTGGTACTTCCAGGTGCCTTACAAAATCGGCTGCTTCGAAATAACCCAGGCTACCGGGCCGGACCCCGGGGTTATTGCCCTTGGTGAGCAGCATGGGCAGCCAGCCAATTTCCAGCTGGGCGCCAGTGCAGACGAGCAGGTCAGCTCGCCTTATCCTGGAAATCAGGCTGGGGCGTGCTTCCAGATAATGCGGATCCTGCAAGGCATTAGTGGCGACGGAAACCTTGACCTGATCGCCTCCAAGCTCCTCGGCCAACGCAGCCCACTCTGGCTCACAGGCAAATACGTGCAGGGCTGCCATAGCGTTCAGGGGCAGTTGCACGGCGATACAAAAAACCATCATTATCAGTATTTTATTTCTCATAATGCTTCCCCAGCCTTCAAAATGTATGGGCGCCATGTGCACCAATACTGTAGATGTATTGGAGGGCGAACTGATTGTCGTTTTCCACCCCTGACTTGTCATAGTTGTACTGCAGGCGCAGGCGGCTGAACTCACTGTTTGACCAGTCCACCATCAGGCTGTAACGGGATGGATTTTTCCCCACGGGATCTAGCACGGAGCCGGCGAATACCGGGCTGGTTGTATCGCTGGAGAGCCGATCAATGCGGGCGCCGATTCGCCACTGGGGCCAGGGCTGGTAAATGGCCTGGGCGTACCAGCCTTGCTGGTCGATATCCCAGGGCAGTGGCAAGGCATCAGATAATGCGTAATCGCCGTCCTGCTTGCTCAGCATGTACTCTGCCTGAAATATGAAATTGCGCTGGCGGGAATTGCCATTGGGCGCCCATTTCCAGACAAAATCAGCGATCAGCAGGTCCGTATCACCGGTAAAGACCACCGGATCGTCTTCACTCCCCGACTCACGTGGGTCACTTTCGGCGTGCAACCAGGAAAAACCGAACAGCCAGCTGTTTGAAAAGCCAACATCACCCCCGGTATGTGCAGCCAGCGTGTGGCTGCCCAACCCTGAATTAGCGGCGCCGCCAGCAGGGTAACGACCCCCGCGCAACAGTTCTCCGCTTAACTCGAGGTAGAAGTCCGTCGGCACCATCCAGCGGAGCTGCAAGCCGTCATCCAGGTACTGGCTGCCCAGGAAAGCCCGGTAAACCAGGGGCTGGTCAGCGAAGTCCCAGGTATGCGCATGCCTGGTGTTGAGATAGGCAATGTTTGAAAAAAACCTGCCCATGCGTAATGACAAACCGGCCGGCAGCTTGAGCGTCTCGATCCAGGCCTCCTCGATTTCGATACCCACCTCTCCATCTTCCAGCACCAGCGGCGCTGTCAGCCAGGCAGTGAACTTGTCGTCGACATTGGCGTTGATATTGATTTCGGTCTCGGCCAGGGCCAGCCCGTCCGGTGCAAGCCCAGCCTCACCACCAAGTGGGAAGCCCAGAATGTAATAGTCATCAGGATCGTTGTTATAGGCCCAGGCCTGGCCCTGGAAAATAACGCCCAGGGCAGGATTGAAAGCGTTGCTGGACGTAGAGCCAGTCCGTTCGGCTGCAGGCGCTGCAGCAGGCACGGCCTGGGATTCGCGCGCAGATAATGTGGCCTGTGAAGCCTCCTGTGATGCATGTTCGGCCTTGAGTTCAGCTGCATTGAGTCTATGTTCCAGGTCCTCGATGCGCTCCTCATAATCAGCGCGCAGTTGCGCCAGTTCAGAGCGCAGGGCTTCGATTTCAGTGGCCTGTTGGTCCTGCCCCCAGGCCGGGAATGTCAGCGGGAGAAAAACCACCCACAGCATTGTTCGTAGCTTGTTACGCATTTTTCGCCTCCTGTTAAATTGCAGGAATGCGGCGCCTTCACACACGGCACCGACCGGTTCAGAAAACCAATTCAGGCGATAATGGGGGGTGCCCGGGCCTGATTTGGCCGGGTGGGTAACAGGAATATGTGAGACCGGTGCAATGGTTGGTGGAAGGGGTCGCTGTCTCCGATAACTTCCAGGTAAAGGGTTTGCGGCACGATGCCGCCGGACGAAGCCTGGCTGACACAAAGCTCACAAGTATCGAAATGAGGCGTTGCGTGAACCCAACTATGCCGTGCCAGCGCGACCTGTCCCCAGACCAGCAAAATTACCAGCGCAATGCTGCATGTCCGCCGAGCAACACTCATACGCTTATTCTACATCAAGCCAGTACCTGGCACGTTTTTCTGCGGGAGCGTGATTTGTAAGGGGTCGCTCGCCTACAGGGATGTAGGCGAGCGACCCCTTACAATGTGTCATTGGGTTGATACTGGCAAAGGTCTACAATGAGAGCCGGGACCTCATCAATCGGAATTTACTGCAGGACAATCCATTACCATGCTGCATTTGAAGAATCTGGCCATTATCCTGATGCTCACCGCCGGCGGACTCGTGGCCTGCAGTTCAAAACCCCTGGTGCCGTATACGACTGAATCACCCCCGCTGGTCCTGGTGCCAGCCTCCTACGCCGGCGTTGAGGATGGAAGGTCCCGGTTTCGCGAGATATTTTGTACCGTGCTGGATTTACACGGTAAGGACCTGCCCGATTACAGGCCCTGCGAAGAAGCCCTGATCCGGCTCGGCGCTGAGCCGGCGGGATCCGGGACTCCTGTCGACACCGGGCCATCCCGGACAGGCCTGATGGTTGGTATTGTGCCCGGAGTGGGCTGGGAGTGTATCGAGGGCTGGCTGAAATACGATGAACTCTCAAACAGCCACATCGGCGGGATGGGCTTCAAGGGATTCCGGATTCGGGTAGACGGGTTGTCCGGGACGGAAAAAAATGCACGCCAGATCAGGGACGCGATTCTTGCTCTGCCGCCCGAAGACAATGACCGGCCGCTGGTGCTTGTCGGCTACTCGAAAGGCGCCCCGGATATCCTGCAGGCGATGGTCAGCTATCCCGAGTTGCGCGAACGTGTTGTTGCAGTGCTGAGCGCGGCAGGTTCCATTGGGGGATCCCCACTGGCCATTCCGGCAGAACAAAAAGACCTGGGTATCATGAAATACGTGCCCAAATCAGAGTGCACAGCCGGAGACGGCGGCGCGATGGACAGCCTGCGGCCACTCACCCGCCAGACCTGGTTGGCGCACAATCCTTTGCCGCAGGACCTGAAATACTACTCGCTGGTCACCCTGCCAGAGCCGGAACGTATTTCATCGGTCATGAGCACGACCTACAAGCAGCTTGCACAGATCGACCCTCGCAACGACGGCCAGGTGTTGTTTTACGACCAGATCATTCCAAACAGCACCCTGCTTGCCTACATCAACGCCGACCACTGGGCCCTGGCAGTACCCATTGCGCGTTCACACTCTTTCATCGGCTCAACCCTGGTGGATAAAAATGACTATCCACGCGAAGCCTTGCTCGAAGCCATTCTCAGGTTCGTTGAAGAGGATCTTTCGAAGTAGCACAAAGTCAAGCCACCCACAGACATCCAGCTTCCAGAGGTGACCAAAGGCTACTGCCCGCTACACCTTCAACGCGCTACCAAACAAAATCGAGTGAGGAAATTCATACCGTCCATCCTGTTCGTATGGTTGGGCGTTCTCCCGCGTCGTCTTTTCGATTTTTACCTGCGTTTCCACTGGCAGTTCGGCCATGTTGCCCCAGTCCCAAAAGCCTTTAAGTATCGGGTCGAGTGAATCGGCTTCCCAAGTCACCTGATGAATGGAAAGCTGGCAATCCTCCGGGGCAGCTTGTGTGAGCATCGGTTCGTAGACGCTCCGTTCCGTCACCCCAAACAACGGCCCATGCGGAACTGAATCGAGCGTTGATTTTAGTACTCTTTTCTCCGTTGCCGGCCAGGAGCGACCATTTGAAAATTGAATCCGACGGCGTGAATTGCTCCGTCAGTCGCTTTGGGCAGATCGCAAATCAAACTCACCCATGTAAGGAAGCGCCCGTATCGCCTCGAGTTGAGCGGCCATGTTGCGCTCAAATTGCGCGATGATGGCCTGGAACTCGGGTTCGTTTCTCAGGGAAGAAAAATTCTCATTACTGGTATGCCATTGCCAGGAGTAACCCCAACCCACATCTGAGACATCTGCCAAGGCATCCAAAGCAGTTCTTTTTTCCGCACTCAGCGCCAGGAATTCAATTTTAGCAATGCGGATCAGATTGCCCTGCGTACCTGAGACTTGTATTTCCCGATACCAGGCAAGTGCAGTGTCGATCAGCGTATCAGCCACCTCCGGTTCGCCTGAGCGCTGCAGCAATAATGCCAGGTCTGCTGCGGCCGTGACGTTGTTGATTTTGATTTCCGGAACATCTGCAAAAAGTTCCGGATAACGATTCCGATACCAGGCGCGCGCATCGTTAAAGTCACCAGTTCGGAATGCGTCGTCACGCACCAGGCGGAGAAACACTCGATTTGAACCCATGCGGTCGTCCAGGTCCGCATTGAGTGCCCGACGTGCAATAGCCAGTGCTTCATCATTTTTACCACGTAAAGCGAGCACTTGCGCAGAACACTTGAGTGCTGACGGTTCATCAGGTGCAAATTCCAGCGCGCGGTCCAGGTAGCGGTCAGCCCATTCAGGCGCACCCACTTGGTTGCTGTACAGACCAGTATGCGCCCAAAGTTCGAAATCATCCGGATCCGTCGTCAGTGCCTTGATGATCCAGGGCCATGCCAGGTCGTACCGCCCCTGCCATCTGTAGGCCTGCAAGAGACCGACGAATCCATTCATGTTGGAAGGATCGATCTCGAGGATTCGTTTGCTGAATATCACAAATTGATCGGGCTGCCCTGCATTCATTTCCGACTGGCCAAGCATAAAAAGAATACTCACAGACAAGGGGTCATCCTCCAGTAACCGCTCCAGTATCGAAATAGCTTCTTGTAGTTGGCCAATAGAGTAAAGATAAAGCGCGTAAGCCGTCAGGCTGCCTGAATCATTCGGGTTGAGATCCAGGGCTTTATTAAATGAGCTATTTGCTGCTTCAAAGTCTCCTGAACGCCAATTCAGGACAGCCAGTTGTGCGTGCGCCTCAGGAAGTCGATCATCAAGTTCCAGTGCACGATTTATCGATTGCCCGGCCATGTCAATATATTCTTGGACATCAATCATGCCCGTCCAGTGCATTTGATTTGCGTTGTCAGCGATCGCAAGCCAAGCTTGCGCGTACTCCGGATCGAGCTCCACCGCCTCTTTGAAATACTGTCTGGCCTGTTTGAGCGATTCGAACGTATTTTGTTTTTGATGTTCCCGACCCAGCAGATAACGGCTTAACGCCTCCGTGTTTTCGGTTGGAACGTCACTCAGCAAGGCCTCGTCACTCTCACTTAATTGCGCCCGCAACGCAGTCGCAATCGTTCTTGCAATGTCACTCTGGACATCGAATACGTTTTCGGCTGTCAGTTCGCGATCGTAGGTGGTCGCCCAAAGAGAATCTTCTTTCATCGCGTCGATAAGCTGTATGTTTATCCTGAGGCGATCACCGGCGCGTTGTACCTGACCTTCGAGTACCGTCGCGACACCGAGCAATGCACCGATTTCGGGGATGCTGAGACTGTAATCAAGGCGCTCGACCGAAGTACGTGATATCACTCTGAGACCGCTAAGTTTCGACAGCAGCGTCAGCAATTCATCGTGCACCCCAGCCGCAATGAACTCTGCGTCTTCTGCATCTGCACTTCGATTATCAAACGGCAATACGGCAATCGACTTGTCTGGGGTAGTAGCAGTGTCCGGTGAAACGCTATCGCCCCCAAACCAGACCTTTCCAACGAGAAGAACGATGACGAGCGCGAGCACGGCAATGACAGCGAAATCCAACTTTCGTCCGGTTTTGTGGGTGATGGATTGAGAGCGATCAACCTCGTGTTCGCGCTTAAGGCCTTCCGGTGTGAGTTCAAAGGCCCAGGCAAAAAACATCGCGAACGGCAGCCCGATGGCAAGAAACAGTAGCAGGACATGGAATACCCAACCCGGAGCAATAATGTTGTTCAGGATGACATCCGCTACCTGCATTACCAGCCACGCCATGACGATGTAGGCAATCGCCACCCTGAAGACATTACGGCGTTTGAGTTCGCTGAATAAGGACAATGGCTGGCTTCTGAATGGCCGTTAGTGTCTGTAAGCGTACTCGTATGTCCTGCGAAAGCCAACAAAGGCATGTTCGACAGCAAAATCTGACAGAAGTTGAATGGCCACAATGGGTTCCAGACTGTGTGAAAACCCTTCTCCAGATATATTTTAGCTTTCCAGTTAAGGGACCATTGGATGAGTGGGTTTATCAAAGGCGAAGATCGCCATCAAGCGACGTTGTTTCCGGAACGCCTGGACGATTACATCGCCGAAGACAGCGTGGTTCGCGTGATCGATGTCTTCCTGGATGGAATCGACGCACTTCCTGAGCCGAGGGCTGCCGTCGGTGAGTACGGAGATGAGCTTGCACGTGCTGGCTTACAACCTGAAACGAAAGATGAACATCTTCGGCGTCAAACCGTTAATCGAGGCCATACAGGCCTAAGAGCAAATGTTTCCACCTTTGTTGGAGATAACCTGAGGCCCTTAGAGGCCTTCTCAGGAAGTCGGCTTTGTGATGAATATCATCGGAAAGGATCTTTGCTCACCCAAAAACAGTGCCCCAAAGCCGCTGAGAATCAAAAATGCAGCGCTGAAGTACGCTTTGCGACTGAATTACTGAGTTATCACACAGTCTGGACCCAGAGCAGGCTTCCGCGCTCTGACATTAAGCGTGCTGGATACTTTGCACGTTCGCTCAGTGTTTACACTAAAATCAGGAGTTAATGTAGATTAGACTTGTCTGAAATTTCAAAAATCAGTAAAGACGCTCAATACGACATCTGACCAACAACCAGCTTGGGAGAAAAAGTAATGAAAGCAACCAAACAAATTCTATTGGCGTTCTCTGTGATCTTTGCAGCCGAAATACTGTATTAATGGGGACATAGCGACGGCCGTAACGGCATAGAACCATCCGGCAACGCGCAAGCGGAAAGCGAGATTGCAACCGGCTGGGAGCCCACGCAACCCTCACCGAAACACGGTGTTTATTACCCGGGCACAGAGGCGCTCGACCCTGACGAGATGCGGGTAATCGCATGCGGTTCCTGCATGCCGATGCCACGCCTCAAGCAGGCAGCAGCCTGCTTCCTCATCGAACTGGGCAACGGTGAAAAGCTGATCTTTGACACGGGCACCGGCTCAATTGAGCGTATCTACGCCCTCGGTATTCCGTTGGACTTCATCGACAAGGTCTTTCTTACACATCTGCACATGGATCATATGGGTGATCTGCCGGGCTTTTATATTTATGGACCGCAGAACAATCGCTCAAAACCTCTGCGTGTATGGGGCCCCGGCGGCGGCACTCGTCCTGAGTGGGGCACCAAAGCCGCCATGGAAAATGTCGAAAAAACCTGGGCATGGATGATCGGAACCCTGGCGGGGACTATCGATGTTCGATCATTCGCGATGGAGGTTACCGAATACGACTGGACGGCAGTCAACAATGTGATCTATGAGGAAAATGGCGTGGTTATCAAGACCATCCCGGCGATGCACCTGGAACAAGCCGTGAGTTTTATCCTCGAATGGAATGGTATGACACTTGCATTCTCGGGTGACACGGTTCCAAACAGGTACTGGATCGAACATACAAAAGGCGTTGATTTTGCGATTCACGAGTGCTTCCTGACACCCAACTAGGCCGTGGCGAAGTGGGGATTTACTCCCCAGGAAGCATTGAACGCACAGACCAAAATCCACGCAACGGCTGCATTGTTCGGCAAGGTAATGGCACTAACACAACCGAAGCACGCGGTTGCTTACCACTTCCAGAATGATGCCGACACTCTGCCGGGTGTTATGGAAGCAGTTGAGAAGGTTTACGACGGCCATGTCGACTACGCCCAGGACTTCATGGTCTGGAACATCACGAAAGACGGTGTGCGCACACGAATGGCCGTGCCGAATGGTGAGTCTTATCCAACACCACCGCTTGCCGACAAGATAATCGATAGGTCAAATCCGTATGTTATGCCAAAATTCACCCTGGAAATGTGGGCACCTGAGGCGACTCCAATCGTTGAACAGATTTATAGCGATTTCAACAAAGAGCATGGAACGAATCTTTCGCCGTAACTGATCGAGCAATAGAAACCAGATGTATTGAGGGGTCTCTTTGAGACTCTTTGTTTTGTTTTTCAGTCCGAGCACCATAGCAGCGCAATGCTCGCTTTTGGCTGAGTGCAGAGAAAAGCGAGCTAAAATTTACACCCGTTGTATAGCCGCTTTCTGGGCAGAACCGGAAATCATCTTCTGCAGTTGTCTTTCTCTGCTGTCGACCCAGTGCAGCTATTTAGCTTTTGTGCAAATTTCTCAGTGTAGAGTTAAATTCCTGGAAATTGCCTGCACTCTTGGCTATTGATTATCATCGTTTCTTGTTCATGCCCCTGTTTAATGATTTTAGTCATTTGGTTGAGCCCAAAAATATGCTCAACTAAATTGCAGGTGGTCAACTCATTGGTACTTTCAAACTGCATTGGTACCACCCGTTATTCCCTTTCGTAGTTAGACCGAACGGATGCGCTCTCTTATAAAAGGGATTGCGCCATGTGGTTTCAACGAGGAAATCCACAATGAAAATGGCAAAATATTTAATTTATTTATTTATTGCATTGTTATGGTTCAACCCGGCTTTCGGCCAGGAATTGAACGCTCTGGAACAGCTGGGCAAGGCAATTTTCATGGATGAAAACCTGTCATTCAATGGCAATCAGTCTTGTGCTTCATGCCATGGTCCTTCCGTAGGATGGACGGGACCAATCAGCGACATCAATGAATTTGGGGGAGTCTACGAGGGCTCGTTTGCCGGCCGCTTTGGTAATCGCAAACCACCGAGCTCGGCCTACGCCACTCAAAGCCCCATTTTCGCATACCACCGACAGGGCGGTGGCCTGTTCACCGGTGGAAATTTCTGGGATGGCCGCGCCACGGGTGAGGCACTGGGTAATCCCGCTGCGGATCAGGCCCAGGGCCCTTTCCTGAACCCGGCCGAGCAAGCGCTGCCTGATTATGCCTGTGTCGTATATTTCGTGTGCACCGCCGCCTACGGCGCGGCATTCGAGGCGGTTTGGGGCGCAGACTCATGCGACATTGACTGGCCCGACAACGTTGAGACTGAATGTGCGACAGAGGGTGGTCTGTTAATTCTTTTGGATGAAGATGCCGCCATGGCCGACCAAGCCTATGACGAGATTGCATTGTCCATCGCTGCTTATGAAGCCTCACCCGAAGTGAATGCTTTCAGCTCCAAGTACGACAGCTACCTGGCAGGACTGGTCGATTTGACCGGTCAGGAAAGGGAAGGTTTGAGACTGTTCAACGGCAAGGCCAAGTGCTCGCGTTGCCATACCAGCAAGGCCAAGCGGGGCGAACCTCCTCTGTTCACCGATTACAGCTTCGATAATCTCGGTGTGCCAAGAAACCCGGACAATCCTTTTTATGAACAGCCCGCCAACAGCGATGGCTACGACTGGGTGGATAAAGGCCTCGGTGAATTTCTCGCCTCTCGGGCTGAGTACGTAGACATGGCCGAAGATCATGATGGTGCGCAGAAAGTGCCTACACTACGTAATGTGGACCTGCGCCCGGATGTGAATTTCATCAAGGCTTTTTCACATAACGGCTACTTCAAGTCACTGAAAGGGATTGTGCATTTCTACAATACCCGTGACGTCAAGCAGACCTGTCCCGATCCGTTTACCAGTGAGGCAGATGCGCTGGCCAATGATTGCTGGCCGGAACCCGAACAGACGGAAAGCGTCAATGACGACGAACTCGGTGATCTGAAACTCACCGGTGAGCAGGAAGATGCGATCGTGGCCTTCCTGAAGACACTGTCTGATGGATTTGACGTGCCCTGACTAATTATCGCCAGGCAAGAGAACGGTACAAGGACGTACCGGTCCGGCGCTGCCAATTTGCATTTGCTTTCTATCTCCGCTCCTGGCCGGTTCCCGTTATCCGCACCGTTGAAATTTGTGTCCTTTGGATAACTGCTTTACACCATACAGCGGAACGACAACCTGCGAACTTGCTTATAGCCGAGTTCGACACTGCGGCCATTGGAACTCGCGCTTCATATGTCCTAAATAGCGGCGATATATTGCTCTGTCGTTATAACTACCTGTTAGACGGCGCTGGAATGGACCCAAGAAAAAACGGTGTTACAGTGTGCGGTAGCGTGGTGGTCCGGACCGACCGCACTGAGTCTCCACTAACTTCCCAAAAGAGAGCACTGTGAAGCAGCTGATTATTTCCGCCGTAGTGATTTTCTCGATTGCCTCGTCTAGGGCTGATCTCTCCGGCCAAGAGTCCATCGAAGAAATAATGACCAATGTTGGTGTGGTTGTGTACACACGGGGTGAATCGAATGGAACTCTCGACGCCAAGTGGAGCCATTCAACAAATGGCTCTGGAACAGGTCGATTAACAGGAGGCCCCTCCGGGGAGTTTGCCGGCAACTACCGGGCAATATACTTCGACGATCACGGCAAAGAGAAATTCTCGCTCGACTTGAATGTGCAGAACAAGGGAGACCACTATGACCTGATCTGGAGCATGATGGGCGAGACCGTAAGCATAGGCATTGGCACTGTAGTCAGCGGTACCTTGGTCGTCGGGTACAGTTTCGTTGACGTCAAGTGGCTACGTCGTCCGTAGTCATGTGCTGAACGTACCCATCGGCTGCTAAGCTTGACCCTGGAATGACGCCTAACCTTACGCTACCAGCTAGGCGGGCATCGGCAGCTGGCCGACTACTGCCATAAGCACCGTTGAATATTACATCCTTTGGATAACTGCTATACACCACACAGCGGAACGACATCTTGTGAACTCGTTTATGGCGCTTTCGACCCGAAGGCGAACAGGACATAGGCCTGGTTAATGTTGGCCTATTCCAGGCTTCTGGAGACATAGGCACGGGCTAGACGTATGAGTGATGATGAACCTCGCGATGCGGTTCGAGACACTAAGCGTCTGGCTCACCAGTACTTGGGTGAATACTCCTGGATCACACGCAACAAGTCGAAACGCGTGATCGCCCCTACGATCTTCCCGTTGTCGACCACCGGAAGACGTCGGAACTTGTTCGCGTTGAAGAGGCCCGCAACGTAGTAGACGTCAGCCGTTGAAGGTACCGTTATGACATCGGTGGTCATGAAATCGGAAACCTTCGCTTTGGTAGGCGGTTTGGCGCCCACACCTTCGGTGACGAGCCGAAGCAGGTCGCTTTCCGTGATAATGCCCAGCAGCTTTCCCTTGTAATCCACGACCGGCGCGCCGGTGACGCGATGGCGCAGTAGGAAACTGACTGCTTTCATGATCGGGGTGTCGGGTTTCAGGGTGGGAACCACCTGATCCATGCATTCGCTAATTTTTGGAAGCTTTTCCATGATGAGTCTCCGACTACTATATTACGCTTGGCCCGTACGGTTCACCACTAAACCAAGTATTCAGGACTGCAATCGACTCATGAAGGAAACTAGCCAATGCGATAATTCAAATCTTGTTAGCCATTCAGGGGCAAGACTATGGGTTCTCGTCAAGAACAGAATAAAAGAACTGCGCACGCTTTTTACGACATGATGTTCAACCGTTGCTTTCCACGGCGGGCGATCGAAGAATTTGTTGGTGAGGTATACATTCAACACAATCCGGAAGTTGCTGATGGCAAAGAGGCAATTATTGAGTATTTCGAGCGTATGGCGGCTGAATTTCCGGGTAAAAAAGTTCACTTCAAACGGGTTGTCGCGGAGGGTGATTTTGTCGTTCTACATTGCCATCAGGAGTGGCCTAGCATTGACGATTATGCGGGTATGGACATTTTTCGATTTGACACGGACGGGAAAATTGTCGAGCACTGGGATGTCTTGCAGACTGTTTCCAAGAACTCTGCGAACGACAATACTATGTTTTAGCCAGGAAAGCGAAGGACCCCTCCTGGCCGATTGTGAACCAAATGGCACTGAAATATGAGCCTGGTGGAGTTCCGCTTTTTGGCCGAAACCGGAGATCAACTTAGGTAGCCGTCTTCATTCCCTTACGACCCGAAGCAGAACTCAGCCAGTTTCTGCTGTGAATGACCGGAATCAGTAGCCGACATTCCCAAGTGTGAAAAAAGAGACGACTGCGGTAGACAATACCCAGCACTTTGCCCATGACTTTGGGATTAACTTCATGGGTGATAGGGGCCGAAACACCGAAATGCTCCGAACCCCATGATATTGGACTAATATTTGCAGATATTTATGAATAATCTGTCGTAGTTTTGCTTAGTACGAATTACAGGTTTTCGCATCGCCGCTATAGGGTAAGACAAATCCATGCAATGCAGGCTTGGGTGTCAGCCCAATTGTCGCTGCGAGCACATCCCAGTTAACGACATAGAGATAATCACAATCCGTTGGGTGTGAGCCAAAAGTGAGGGAGGTGATCAACTGCAGTCCGTCTGCTGGCCCGAGAATTTCTACCGGTACCTGACCCTCTTCAATGCGCATGACCCGGCCAAAAGTCACGCCACCGATTGCGACCACCGCAGCATAAACCGTACCCTCGTGATCAACTGTAATCCCATCTATGGTGAACAGACTGGGATGAGCAGCATAAATCTCTGCTGGCCCGGCACTACCGTCATTCAGGACATCGAATGAAACGATGTGGGCACGTTCAGTGACGGCAACATGGATTCTCTCATCATGGTATGCAATTCCATTGGCTCCCAGCGGAACACCAAAGCCTGTGCTGCCGTTGCCAGCCAGCAATGGATCAATTACCCAGGGTTGGACAGTGTACCCTCCGTGTCCTTCGGGGCTCATGCGCCAGACAGCGCCCAGGATTACATCCGTCACATAGATATTGCCATCATCATCAATCGCCAGGTCATTCGGCGCGATCATTATTTCCGAACCTTCAACTCGGTGGGCCTTGCCATTGATCTTGATCTGCCAAACACCACTGGTTGCAGGATCGAAACTCGCGACGGCGACAAACAATTTGTCCGGACCATCGGTACGCACTCCCAAAACGCCCAATGGACTTGGAGGAGGCGGGGGGTCCAGCCGAAAATGCACAGCCATCTCGCCATCGGGTTTAATACGCCAGATTTCCCCTTTTGGCAGACTCACATAGACATTGCCCGAGACATCAGCACTGACACTCTCGGGAAACTCATTTAGCCCGGGGTTAAAAGCGACTAATTCCTCAGCCCCGGCGATTGGCACATAAAGAAGCGCATAGAAAATTAAAGATAATAGGATTGGTTTAAAAATTTGCCTGGTCATGTCCGCTCTCCTGTGTGGGTTTAGCCTACTGAGTTGTATACTGACCCTGATGCTAGTGTCCTGAACGCTTCACGAACGCCTGCTGAACCGGCCACGAAATCGTTCGGGTAATCGCCAAACGGGGGACTTCCGGAAAAACATGTGGGGTTTTGCAAACAAGACGTATCTAGCGATTCACGGCTGCGAAATTGATCTGGCCGCATCCCGGATTAAGGGACTCAAAGGTTGGA
>Ga0209013_10001349_pt1 | contig 22636 bp, 15 predicted proteins | sample Cruoilmetagenom2_FD_187291 | JGI IMG/M metagenome (GOLD analysis project Ga0209013, IMG submission 187291) | Oil polluted marine microbial communities from Coal Oil Point, Santa Barbara, California, USA - Sample 2 (SPAdes) (version 2) | ecosystem: Environmental > Aquatic > Marine > Oil seeps ... | reverse complement strand
CTAAGTTCTGAAGTCCACAGTATTGTGCCATCGGTAGCATTGTACTTTTGAACTGCAATTGACCAAAATGTTTGCGGAGCATTATGCCGCATAAATGTGATATAGGCATTTCCCTGGTCATCAGTACAGATTGTGTTTGGTTCATTTGACATCGTATCCTGAGAACTGAAGGTTTGTAACCATGTTTGTTCACCTTGGTCGTCATATTTGGCTACAAAAATGTTTTCGTATGGAAAATCAATGTCGTAAATCGTTCCGGCAACCAAAATATTACCTGACTGATCAATAGCGATTGTTGTTGAGACAGATATATTGGCATCTGGTAACAGGTTGTTGGCTATCCAGGAAGGGTAGGATTGTGCAAAGGATAGATTTATGATGAAAATGGAAAATAAAGTAAGTAGTTGTTTTTTCATGGTTTTATGTTTTGTGATTAAGTTATCCACTCAATTTTTTATGTATCGTACGGTCATACCATGGTTTACCAAGTGTGCTTCTGTAGCGTAGTTTCTAAAATCCTGGCTGGCATGATCTATAAAACAATGGCGGGCAGATGTTCCATCGTTTGAAGAAGACCACCACATTCCAGAGTGATTGTAACCGCTATATATCACATCACCTGTACTAGGCTCTACCATCCGGTATCCGGCGGGCATGGCTGCAAAGCCATAATCGTTGGTGCCTTTGTAGCTAATCCATTCCTCATTGGTTTTTAAGTGAACAGCTGCCCCATACCAGATAATTGCCCCAAATTCGAGATCTTTTCTTTCGTATCCTCCATTTTGATCGCTGATATATTGCATCATCTGTTCCCAGTCGACTTTAGTAGGTATATGCCACCTATCCGGGCAAACCCTTTTTGCTGCTTCCCAGGTATAGTATCTTCCCCAACCTTCAATAGGATCAGGAGCCTCCCAACAGCCAGACCCGGCATTAAAGTCAAGGTTTTCAGCCATCCAGCATTGATCGCCAATTTTTACAGTTTTGTATTGCCCGCCGAGTTCAAAAACGGAACAGGAATTTATTTCGGGACCTTTTTTTTTATTGCAGCTTACAATTGCGATGAATGAGATAATAATAATCAAAGTTGATTTCAAATGTGTTTTCATGGCTTTTTGATTTTAAGTCAGAAGTCCGGAGTCAGAAGTCGGAAGTTTTCGGGTGCCGCTGCCGACTTCGGTCTTCATCTATTTCTGAATAATTAATTTTTTCGTTATTGTTTTATCTTCAATTTGTAACTGAATAAAATAAAGTCCGTTATTCAGATGGCTCACGTCCAGTTCAATGATTTCTGTTCCTGCCTGAATTGATTTCTCAAGCAGCTTTCTGCCATGCAGGTCGAAAGTCCGATAGAAGCTTGGCTAATTCGAAACTCCTGCTTGCACCAGTGACCGGTGACAGAGGATAATTGACAAGGAAAGAATGATTAAAATCATAATCCTTGCTTTTATATTGGTTGATCTTTTTGAACATTTCTATTTACTGTCCTTGATACACCGAACGCTTTTTGCAGTTTCCTTGTAATTAGAACCTGTGTGTGTATCGTTATCTAGACTGTAAGAGAATAAATAGAAAGCTTTGTTGGAGCTTTTCTCTTCAGAAGTCCAAAATCTAAATTGATCATTCAAACCACCATAATGCGACGTTTCGCTTAAACCACCAGCAAGCAGCGCAGAAAAGCCACTGGTATTTGTACCGGCCCCATTGCCCGTTCCTTGTCCGATTGCTTTTAATGAATTTGAGCCACCTGCTGCACCAACCAGCAAGTCATATTCTGCTCTGGTCGGCACATGCCAACCGTTAGGACAAATACCTTGCGCACCAGGAGGAGTTGTACTGTATTGCATTACTTCATCCCATTGATATAAACCACCATAGGTTAAGCAATTTTCAGGATCATCATCATAGCAATATCGTTCGATTAGTCCGTTATTAGTCTGCGGAGTAGTTTTATTCAGTATGTTTCCCACATCAAGGTTCTCTTTTAACCAGCATTGATCACCTATTTTAATTGTATTGTATGTCCTGCCTTCATAATTTACCGTGGGTATTCCCGGGCAGTAGCGCTCAATTGTCAAACTGCCTAAATCCAGTGTGTCACTAGTTAAATTTGGCAGGCCGGTGAATGTTTTTCTGCCAATTATTGAGCTTGTTGCGACAAGACTATCGAGTTCTATTGATCGTAAGGACTCATTAATATGGTTTTGAGAAATTGAGGAATGTTTTAATGATCCTTCGTTAACTGGTGTGTTTTGACTGCCATGAAAAAGCATCATCTTCTTAATGACTGCGTATTTTTCATCTATCAATACTCGTGCAAAATAAAATCCTTTTGGTAAACATTTGAGTGTAAGATCTATATAGTTTACCCCTGCATTAAGATTTCTATCTGTTACATTTGTAACTGATTCTCCAAAAACATTGTACACTTCCACCCTGACAGTACTACTGACTGGTAAAGCAATACTAATCCTTGTGGTTGGATAAAAAGGATTCGGGAAGTTATTTGATACGTGATAACCCGGGGGTAATTGTATATCTTCTTCACCTGTTAGGCCATCAAAGACAAAACTTCCATCCTCCAGTGATGTTGTGCTAAAAAAGAACGGGTTTGAATAGAGTTGCAGATAGATATTAGGTAAGGCATTACCCTGGTGATCTGTCAGTTTTCCTATTACGACTTTCTGAGCTAAATTTTGTCCGGCAAATAATAAGAAAAATGCTAATAGCAAAATACTATACATATTTCTTCTTCTGATGTTCGTGATTGTTGTTTTCATTTTTTCCATTTTTAATTATTAATTGTTTTAATGTTTTATTGTTTAGGTGTTTATTATCGGTTGTCAGTTAATATCTTATATCTGTTAATCTGTTAATCGTTAATTATTTACTTCACTATCAGCTTGCTGACTCCAATCCTGTCCCCGCTCTGCAACTTCGCCAGGTACATCCCCGGCGCCAGTCCCCTCACATCCACTGTCACTTCTTCACTTCCTTTTTGGATTTGCTTTTGGAGGAGTTTTTTGCCGTTCAGGTCGTAAACTTCTACAGTAGCTTGGTTTACTCTGAACTTCAAACTCCGAACTCGAAACTCATTGATGGCAGGGTTCGGGTAAATGGCCATTGTTGCTTCTTCTATTTCAGCAATAGCGGTTGGAAATAAAGAGGCTATATAAAAGTGATAGGATGTAAAATAAGTTTCCTGAAGGTTCTCATAAACAATAGTAAGTGATTTGAGCGAAATATCAGGCATAAAAAAAGCTGCTGCTGCTTCGCTATCATCCAGTCCTCCTATAACCAGATTGTTATAAACCAGGTAATCTTCAGGAGTTTCAGAACCAAGGAGAGCCGCATGTGAAGCATCCCATTTGGGAATGTTGATTCCGAATTCAATAATATTGGCATCGAAAAGCTCGATAAGCCAATTGTCAATAGCCTCAACGGAAACTTCGTTATCATATTCATCAATGGCGGAGATCAGGCATTGTTCCACATCAACATCCACTAAACAAAACCCCCAACTATCGGAAGGTGTTGTTTCATCAAAATTAAGCGTCAGTTGCGATATGGAAATTACAGGATAACCTGCCATGCCATCACCATTGGGGTAGTTTTGGATTCTGATGTTTTCAGCATAATCCGCTTGTCCGAAAATATTTTCAAACTCGCTTCCGTCATCAAATACTTCATCGTCACGTATTTGTACGGCTCCATTTATTGCCCCTGTGGCTTCCCAAGTAAAATTGGGCAAAGCTGCATTTGTGAAAGAGCCGGTTCCCTGGTTGGTACCTGTAATTTCGAAATCAGCGTATTCCTGTGCGGTTAAAGTAAAAAGGCAAAAGGAAAAAGTTAAAAGTAAAAGTAAATTTTTCATGGTTTTTGTTTTTAATGGTTATTAGTCATTAGTCATTAGTCATTGGTCATCCTACGGACTTGCTTCGGTCATTGGTCATTTGGGCTTCGCCCGTCATTTGTTGTCATTTTTATATTCGCTTGTCATTCCGAACGAGCGCAGCGAGGAGGAATCTCACGGGCAAAGGGTTCTTTCCGGGGAGATTCCTCGCGGCAAAGCTTCCCTCGGAATGACAGGGATTTCGAAATGACAACCGTATTTTTTTTATGTTGTTTTCTTCTCATTTCTGAATAATTAATTCTTTAGTTACACATGTGTACTTTTTTTGTTTTTTTCATGGTTATTTAGATTTAAGCATGACTGTTTAATATATTGATAATGAGATTTTTCATTTTTTTACTAACGGGAAGTAGCACCCCGTTTTCCAATTCTATGGAGTCGGATAAATTATCCGGTATTTGGGTCAGATAATTCACGTTGATGATGTGCTCATCATGAATCCTGATAAAATCAACATCTGTTAATTGTTTTTCAATGCTGTTGATGGGTTCATGTATTTCAGAACTTGTTCCGTTTGTAAAGTGAATGATGGTGCTACGGTCGACAGATTCGAAGCGAATAATCTCATTGTTTTTAAAAAACAAAATCTGGTTTTCTGATGTGATTTTCATAATAGTTGGTATAATGATGATCTAATTTACATCAGTATTTCAAGAAGACAGGGGGCAAATGATTATTCGCTTGGGATGGATTATTATTCGTTGCAGAAAGGAGCCTTCAGCGTCTGGCAGGCAGTTTCAGAAATGGTTTTTTTGGCTTGTGGCAGGATTGCAAATCCGGATGAGAGGAGAATGTTGGTTACATCTTTTCAAATAATTGGAAAAGCTCCTCTTTTTTACGGGTAGAAACCGGAACTGTCGAATTGTTATCCATCACCAGGTAACCACCATCAGTTTTATCGTACCTCAAAATATGGTCGAGGTTTACAAGATGGGATTGGTGCGTCCGGAAAAAGCTTGCCTGATGAAGTAATTCATCATATTCTTTTAGTGGTTTTGAAACGAGAAGTTTCTCACCTCCGGCCAGGTAAAAGGTCGTATAATTAACGTCTGCTTCACAACGTATGATTTGTTGAACATTAACGATATGGATGCTTTCGGCGGTTTTAAGGACTATTTTCTTTAACTTATCAAGGTTTGACAGTAAGGTGCTTAGTTTCAGCGCAGTTTCTTCTGTATTGAAACTTTCCTGTGCTTTTTCAATGGCTCCAAGTAACTCGCCGGCAGTAATAGGTTTTAAAATATAATCGATGGCGCTGCACTTAAATGCTTTTATGGCATATTCTTCATGTGCGGTAATAAAGATCACCTTGAAATTGACCTTGTCAAACATTTTAAGCAGGTCGAAACCTGTGCCATCAGGCAGATTGATATCAAGCAGTACCAGGTCGGGCGATTTTAAAGTGAGCATCTCATATGCCGACATAACATCATCAGCTTCTCCGATAATACTCAATTCGATGGGGCTCAAGCCCAGGATATTGATAATGGTTTCCCGTGCTTTCGGTTCATCGTCTATTACTGCTATTGATATCATGGGCAAGGCTTTGAACGGATAAAGTTAATGATTTTATGTTAATCTGAACGGAAGCGTAACCCTGACGCTTGTTCCGCAGCAAAGGCCGCTTTCGTCTTCTATGTCGGTTACCTCCAGCGTGAACCTGTCGTTGTGTTTTTTCCTCAGCATTGTCAATCTTTCTTTGGTAATCTCCATCGCCAGCGACCGGTGATTCTTTTTCTTTTCGATGTCTTTTGCTTTGTCGCGTCCCACACCGTCATCTTCGATCAGGATTTCCATGTGCCGATCATCTTTCAAGGTGTAGGCGATCGTCAAATGACCTTTCTCCTGCTTATGCCTCAGCCCGTGCTCAATGGCATTTTCCACAAATGGCTGGGCAAACATCGGGGGGATTTTCAAGTGCTCGGCATCCGTATCACTTCCTACCGAAAGGGTGTATTCAAATTTGCTGTCGAAACGCAGCACCTGCAGGTCGAGGTAGGCGGTAAGCATCTTCAGTTCATCCGCCAGCAGCACAAATTCAACGCGCGAATGATCGAGTGTAAAGCGCATCAGGTCGGCAAATTTGGCCAGAAAATCACCGGCCTGCAGCGGTTCGCTTTTGTAGATGTAGCTTTGGATGGCAATGAGCGAATTAAAAATAAAATGCGGGTTCATTTGCGAGCGGAGCAAGCGTTGTTCCAGCACGATGGCCTTTTGTTGTGATTTGATACGGTTCTGCCTGATGAGTAAGTAGCTGACAAGTAGCACCAGCAGGATACCGAGTCCGGAGGCAAACAGCAGGTTGCGCCTTCGGCTGAGCTTTAGTTGTTGTACTTCGTTTTGTTGAGCAAGCAGCGCAAGTTGTTGCTGTTTTTTCTCCGTTTCGAATTTGGCCTCCGCTTCGCGGATGGAGCGGTATTTGCTTTCGCTGAAAAGACTGTCTTTTATCTCGGAATACCGTTTGTAATATGCAAGTGCATTCCTCTCGTTGCCAAGTTGCTCGTTAATTTCCGCAAGCGTCGCATAGGCCTCTTTCAAGGCATTCAAATTATCCGACTCCCGGGCTTTTTCCAGGCTCCTGCCGGCAAAATCAAGTGCTGCCGGAAAATCTTTCTTCAGATATTCAATTTGTGCCAGGTCGTTATATGAGTTGGCCATGCCCGGCAGGTCGTTTTCGAAGGTGGACAATTCGAGCGATTTCTGGTAGAACCCTTTGGCTTCCTCATAGTGCTGTTCCATCCTGTAGGTATGTCCGATGCTTGTGTAGCATTCATCCAACCCGTGGCTGTAACCGGTTTCGTTAAACATCTCAAGGGCAAGATTCAGATAATCGCGGGCGGTGCTGTAATTTTTCTGAAGCAGGTAAGTTTTGCCCATACTCAGGTAGTTGTCGGTTTTACTCACCTTGTCGCCGGTTTCGTTAGCGATGTCCAGTGCACGCTTGTAATAGGCCAAAGCCTGATCCAGGTCGAGTTGCGCCGTATAAATTTTACCGATGTTCAGATAGCAGGCGCCCATTCTCCTTTTATAGCCCAGACCTTCAAATGTTCTTAAAGCCCTTAGGTAGTTATTCAAAGCAAGTGTAAAATATCCCTTTTTTAAATAAATGGTTCCCTGGTTGGTATAACAGGCCGCCGTCCATGCTGAATCGTTTACAAATGCGGCGTAATACAGGGCCTCTTCGTTATGTTTCAGGGCGAGGTCGTATTTCCCCTGGTTTTTGTAAACGATGCCTATCTCGCTGTGGCATTCCGATATCACCTCTTTGTCATCCAGCTCTTCCGCTATAGGCAATGCCTTGAAATAATAACTGAGGGCTTTGTTGTAGTCGCTTCGGAAAAAATACTCAATGCCAAATTCAATATAAACCCTGAGTTTAAACTGCTTAAACTGTTGAAGTTCAGCAAGGTCATTTTTGTCTTTGACTTTTTCTAATCTCAGAAGGTTTTCGTCAATGATTGTAAGGGCTTTGCTGTAATAATTCATCAACGAGTCAGAGGGGCCATCTATAAACTGGTTACCCATTTCGAAAAGGAGTCGGATTTTGGCTGTATCGCCCCTGGTGGTTGCATATTCCTGCTGAAGCTTTGTAATATCTGCTGCGGCCTGACCCGGAAGCTGTAACTGTACCGACAAGGCGCATATGAGAAGAAGCAAGTATTTGGCAGGCAGTGACATGATGAGGACCGGGTTTACACAAAGATACGGAAATTCTCCGGAAGATTTTATGAATTGTGTTGCACTGGAGCGGGCATGGCCAGAGTTTTTTGGTAGCGTTGTATGAAAGGGGAATAAGGCCCCTGTCCATCCGTCACACAAGCTACGCTAAAATTTGGAGTTTTGAGCCGAATTTATATGGGTTACCATCAATATCAATCGATTTTAAAAGTTCATTAAAAAGTATTATCCGCATGATAAACGGTTTGCAAGTGAAACAGTTTAATCATGCGGATAATACGGTGGTTTTAGTTAAGTTTTACTAGTTGTTCGGAAAGCAATATGTTTCCTTTTGCATCCGAAATAATTATAAAATAAACTCCATTCACGAAAGAGGAAATATCAATAACCTTTTGACCTGTTTTAATATTCGTGGAATAGATGTTTGTACCTATTAAGTTGTATATGCGTAGGCATATTTCTTTTGTATTTCCTGTTTCAATGGTCAACTTGCTTGCTGCAGGGTTAGGGTAAATACGTATATTCCCAACAGGGTTTACTGATATGCCCGAAATAGTACAATCTTCTGAAAAAGCTTGTAATTCACCAACCATCGCCTGCAGAACATCTTCGGGGGGAGCGCTGGTTCCCGTAATGTCCACTTTAATGTATTTGGCATCCGTAGGGTCTATAACAAATTCTTCGTGTGCAGGTGCTGACCCTTCTGTGTTATAGGACGTACGTGTAGGAACAACGGTAGTCCACTCATTACCGTCTAAAGAGAGGCTCAGGGAATATTCCTGCTGATGACTGCCCCACCAGACACCTACCAGGCTGACAGGACTCACCTGATTAAACTCAAATTTCAGCCAGGAAGGGATCTCAGAATCACAAGCCCAGAAAGTTTCTATTTTGCGATCTTCCGCCAGCATCGGGTAATGTGTTACACCTTCATAGGTTCCCATACTGCTGGCTGATGCAATTGAAGAAATGCTGTTGTTCGTAAATTCACTTGAATAGGCTTCCAGTTCTCCTATTATTGCCTGAAAAATATCACCTGAAGGAGCACTTGTCCCGGTAATGTCAACTTTAAGATATCCGGCATAATATGAAGTCGGTAATTTGATTAATTCATAGGTAGGTTCGGAGCCTTCTACATTAGAGGACAAGCGTGTTGCAATCACCTCAGTCCAGTCATCGTTTGCTGTCATGCGTATACTGACAGAAAACTCCTGTTGGTGGCTACCCCACCAAAACCCTGTGTATTTAATAGCATATACCTGATCGAATTCAATCTCTATCGATGCCGGCATTTCAAGATCACTGGCCCAGAAAGAGTCTTTATCACCGTCAGTAGCCAGACTTGCATAATGGGTAATACCTTCGTCGGTTCCTTCACTGCTGGCTGTTGCAGTTCCCCCATTATCTGATAAGGCTGCATTGCAATTGCTCGATCTGGAGGAAGAAGATGTTACGCTTTTAATTCCTATTCTCTGGTACTCCTGTGCGTATGCGCAGGTGAAAAGGAAAACACTAAGTATTGTAAAAAAAGTTTTCATAGTTATTCATTGATTTTGGTTAATTTTTTATGATTCTTCTGTAGACCGCATCTCCGTTTTTATAGCTTATCCTGAGAAAATATATGCCTTTCGGAAAATTGGTCAGATTGACCCTCTGATGATTTGAGATACCGGCCTGTTCAAAGATGATTTTCCCGTTCATGTTGAAAACGGCAAGTTTTTCCAACTTGTTAGCAGGATTTATATCTGATATTACCAGGTAATCATAAGCAGGGTTGGGTGCTATTACCAGCGTGTTTTGGTACCGGTCTTCAATACCGTCATAAAATACCATATTCAGTGTATCCGAATACTTAATGCAGTCTACACCTGGTTCGATAACCGAAACAACCAGGCCTTCAGAAACATCTTCATTGGTCAGGTTGCTGGTTGTAAAATCCAATGTGCTGCCATTACCCGTGTAGGTGCCCAGGGTAACTTCACCGTTAATTTGGAGCAGACTGTAGCTCCAGGCCTCATTTGTGTTTTGCACATGCGTTATCACATCCTCGCCCGGCTGTAAGATGGTGTCGTTGAGAGCGGCTTCAGGCGCACTGACCGGACATATGTCTTTGACTTTATACATGGCAGTACTCACGGAACTGTATGAAGTATGCCATTCGCCCAAATAGATTTTTTCATCCTGATCCAGTGCTAATGAATACCCTGTTTCGTTCCAGGTATTATCAAGGTGTATTTTCTGGAGGAGATCTCCATCGGTTGAGTATTTAAGCAGGGAAACATCGCTGGAGCCGGCTTGGGTACGTGCCATAACCAGAATGTCTCCATCGTCATCCAATAAAATTCTTATAAAACTTGTATTTGACATGAGAGCACGGGTATAGGTTTTTTTCCATATCTGGTTGCCGGCGGTATCGGTGCGCATAATAAGACCGACCGTAGCGCCTGGATTATTTTCGTTGTCAGCCACACCACACATAATAAATCCCTCGTCATTTGGCAACGCAAGGATGTCGTATCCTCGTTCGTTGGCATCATCCAATTCGTAAATACTTAGCCGTAATAGTTTTACCGAATCGTCATATACTCTTATTTTCGCCTGGATGATATCAAAATCTTCAAGGCTTCCTGGCACATAATCCCGGTCGCCTGTCAGTACAAAGGTGGTGTCGTTTATTTTTGCCATGCGGCCAAAGTTTCCGAGAATGGCCGTTGAATCTTCAGGATGAACAAAGGTGGTATCCCATAAAAAGTTGCCATCTGAATCCAGTTTTCTCAAAGCATAACACATTCCCCCTGCGTTATAAACATATTCTTGTGCTGAAACCAGGTAGCCGCTGTCAGGGGTTTGAACGATGTCGTGCCCACCCTGATAATCATGTTCGCCACCGTTTACATGCGTACTTAAGATCGTTCCGTCAGGAGAAAGTTTGGTGAAATAGGTGTTGTAAGAAAATCCAGGATTGTAATAACCGATCACTACATAGTTACCTTCATTGTCCTGTATAATCCTGTTGGCAAACTGAGAATGGCTGTTGAACTGCTCCTCGGCGTAAGTTGTCCAGATAGGGTTACCAGCTGTATCGGTTTTCATAAAAAACATGGTTCCAACATTATTAATTATACATCCACCTGCAGTTAACAGATTGCCATCGGTTGTCGGAAAAATAGCATTGATTCCACCGTAGCTTTCAAAAACAGGATAATCTCTTACCCATTCTTCGATAAACTTTTGGGCGAAAAGGCTGCTTGAGAAAAAAAGGATTGCTAAAAAAGTAATAAGTGTTTTCATAGTCATAGGTTTTTAATTGAATTTATGTTTTGTTGAACAAATTTAAATTAAAGCTGAGGGAACAGCTTGCACTATTCAGTCAAATATTTGCACTATTTGAGCATTTGTTGGATTAGCAGGAAAGTCGTTATTTTCTGAACGCACTCGGCGAAACTCCAAATTCTTCTTTAAACGCGCGGCTGAACCATGCCGGGTTGCTAAAACCACATTGATAAGCAGTTTCCGAAATATTCAGCTCACTTGTTTCAAGCAATATTTTGGCTGCCGACAAGCGGATTCCTCTGATGAACAACGAAGTTGATTTTCCACTCAAAGCTTTCAGTTTCCGGTACAGTTGCGACTCGCTCAAATAGAGATCGGAAGCAAGTAAGCCGGCATCAAGTTCCGGGTTGTCCAGGTTCTTCTCGATGATCTCGATAGCTTTTTTCAGGAACCGCTCTTCGCCGGTGGGTTCTGCTTTTTCCACAAGACTGATCTCCACTTTGCTGTATTTTTCCTGTAATTGCCGCCTGATCTTGATCAGTTGTTCCAGACGGACGAATAGCTCTTTCTTATTGAAAGGTTTTGTGAGGTAAGCATCGGCACCGTGCGACAGTCCTTCGATGCGGTCGGTGTCGGTGGCTTTGGCGGTAAGCAAAACAATGGGAATGTGACTGGTACGTTCGTCCTGTTTTAGGGTCTCACATACTTCGAAGCCGTCTTTCTCCGGCATCATCACATCCGAAATTATAATGTCGGGGATGGCGATGACCGCCGCTTCAATTCCCTGTTTCCCGTCAGGAGACCATTTTACCCGGTATTTTCCGGCCAGGCACGAGATGATGTATTTGGCTACGTCCGCATTGTCTTCCACAACTAATGCCAGTGGCAGATCTTTGCTTCCTTCTTCAGTGATTAAATCTACTGTCCTTTCTTGTTCGTCTCCCGGTTGCATTTTTATAGCCCTTGATTTTTCAAGAGGAGCCTTGCGTGTGATAGGAAGAGAAACACGGAATTCAGTTATTGCGTTTGGTGTGCTCTTTACGGTGATCTCCCCGTTCATCAATACAACCAGCTCTTTGGTGAGCGCCAGCCCGATGCCCGTTCCTTCACCTTTGCGGGTTAACGAATTGTCTACCTGGTAAAAGCGGTCAAAAATATGAGAAAGGTGTTCTTTTTCGATTCCGATGCCCGAGTCCTGCACTTTAATCACCAGGTGGTTTTTATCGCCCTCTGTTTCTTTTTTTACGTGAAAAATCACTTTTCCGCTTTTCGGTGTGAATTTGATGGCATTGGAAAGCAGGTTGGAAGCGATGACAAAAATTTTATCCTGGTCGTAATCCATCACTACTTCATCGGTTTCGTGGTAAAACACCAGCTTGACGTTTTTCGCATCGGCCATCGATTGAAACGACTCAAGTACGTATTGCAGGTACGAAACAATGTTGTCACGTATCAGATTCATTTTCATCTTACCGTCCTCGATCTTCGACATGTCCAGCATCTGTTTCACCAGGTGTAAAAGTTTGTCGCTGTTACGATCAATCATTTTCAGTTTGTCGGCAAAACGCTTCTGTTCCTCTTTATTCATATCTTCAATCATATCGTCAGTCATACCTTTTATCACGGTGAGTGGTGTTCTAAATTCGTGGGTAATATTAGCATACAGGCGCGATTTCAATGAATTCAGTTCCTTCAACCGTGCTGCCTCTTTATGGGCAAGTACCCTGCTTAACTGATAGCAGTAAATGCTGTAAACAAAACTTAGGAATATCAGGATGAAAAGCAGGATGGCCCACCATGTTTTCCACCAGGGTGGATGAATGATAATATTGAGTGTGGCTTTCCTGACAAGATCAGGTATGGACTTGCTCTCTGCCTTAACTATAAACTGGTAGGTGCCGGACTGGAGGTTTGAATAGTTGACGTTTCTTTGACCGGAGCTAACCCAATCCTTGTCGATACCTGTTAGCTTGTGTGATAAAAGAATATCGTTACCGTTGCCGACAGCTAAAGCAGAGTATTCAAATGATAAAAAGTTCTGATTATAAGCTAATTCCAGGTCTTTCGATTGAAAAAGTTCTTTTTCCGGAAGTATTTCCTTGTCAAATATATATAAGGAACTGATGTAAGGTGCAAAATCTTCATCTGTCTTATGTAAACTGTCGGGATAGAAGAAGCCAAGTCCGCGCCGGTAGCCGATTACCATCCGACCGTCAGATAATTTGAACAATTTTCCGGGTAGGGTAGGGTCCCTGTTCTCCCACTTTTCAAATTTGATCAGTCCTTCATGCTCATTATAGATCACCGTTTGCTTTTTGCCTGTAGAAAGCTTTTCGATACCGGCAGAAGTCAGCAGGAAAAAATTACCTGAAGGGTCTCGCTGCAGGCTGATAATATTTCTTTTTATCGTCGAATTATAAATTTGCACGCCTTCTTCAGCTTGGCTGGCAAGTATAAATCCAAGTCCCTTTCCCGATGTTCCCACCCATACCGTATCCGAGTCCTTTTCCTGATAGAAAGAGGAAAGATTCATTCTTTGGTCACTAGTAAAATAACGCAGGCTGTCCTCACCAGGAATATAGTAGCCATATGATTCATCATCTCTGAACCATATTCTGTTGCGCTTATCAATAACTATCTCATAAATAGTAGGTACAGCCCTGTTTTGATCGAAATATGTTTTTACCTTATTGATATTGCGCAAATCACCTGTTGCCAGATCCAGTTGCTGCAGGCCTGAATTGGAGCTTGACAACCAGATACTGCCTTTATTGTCGTATGCTATATCTGTAAAACTGGGGTAGTCAGCATAAGTAACCCGCAGGGGCGTGACTCGTTGATGGCTTATGGAAAATTTATAGACCTCATCCGGGCAGAGAATCAGGAGGTTATTTTCATCTACCAGTAAGATTTCTCTGACAATTGCTTCATTAAGCAGCCTTTTTGAAATGGGAATGAAATGAAAACTGTGGGTCTTTAGGTCGAAATAATGTAGTCCCTGCCCACGAGCATATCCGATATAAAGTTTTTTATGGATTGTGTCCTCATAAAACGAGGATGTCAGAAACCAATGGTCTTCATCAACAGGAGGGAAGAAATAATTATTGAAATATTGACCGGATAATCTGTACAGAAACGCTCCGTATTCCGAGGCGAGCCACATTGTTTTGTCATCAATGAAAACAATATACGGGGTAAATCCCCGCCCTTCGGGGTTTTTAAAAGATTTAAGAATCCGTATTTTGTTTGTTACCGTATTAAAAATACCAATCCCTTCCCGGGAAGAAATCCATAGTTCATTTACTGATTTCACAGCGCAAGGAAGTATTGGTGAAAAATAACAATCTTTTTCGGATGTAAAAGGGCCGCAACTGAATTCGAATTGCTCATCTATTGTACTGAAAACAACCATGTCGGCATTCCATGTGCCGAGATACAATCTCCGGTTTGGGTGTGCAATAATCTTAGTAAATGCATTCAGGTCAATCTTGTATTTCTTTTGGTCGAAATAAAACCAATTAAATTTTTCTGTGTATTTATTGAATTTCACAAGCCCCTCGAGCGTGGCAAGCCATAGAATAGAATCATTCCTGATATCCTGTTTGACATCCTGAATATGATTTACCCTCTTTTGATCAGGATGTTGTTGCTGCTGCAGATCAGTTAAATAATAATACGTCTGGAATGAGCTACTGTCTCTTTGAAAACGGACCAGCCCCAGTTCAGTTCCCAGCCATAATTCGTTCTGCCTGTCAATAGATACGGCATGAATACCTGACAAGAAAGCCAGAGACTTGTTATTATTACCAATGAAATTTTTAAAAGTCAGCTTGTGGGGGTCAAAAAAGCTCAACCCGTTCTCGGTTCCAATAATTATTTGTTTTGTGGCACTGTCCCAGTAGAAGGCATTTCTTGCGATCATATTACCTGAAATGGTGTTGCTGTCGGCAGGGCTGTGTTCAAAAGTTTTAATGAATACACCATCCCACCGGCAAAGTCCATTACTCGTAGCAAACCATATAAACCCCTGATCGTCTTTAAGGATGGAAGCAACATCATCTGCTGGCAAGCCTGATTTTGAATTAATTAGTAACGGATTATCAAATGATATTTGAGCAAGTCCTCTGGCACTAAGCGTGACGAGCAATAAAAAAAGAAGTGCGTAATTTAATGGTAACGACTTCATGGGTTAGCGATGGTTAATAGTCAAAAGTAAAAAAAATGTCCGCTCCATACCGGAACAGAAGGTATTTTTGATATTTACATTTATACAACCATCCCGGAGGGATAGCATGATTCCCGAGCCGGGGAATTGATTCCGTGGCAGAATGAAAGTTCGTGCGGATTATAAATCCGCTGCCCTTTTCTTCGGGATCACAGATCCCGAAGAGCAGAGGAACAAATTGCCGGGGCAATTAATTAAGAACCCTTTTAATAAGAATTGCACACCTCGTACAGTTGCTCAATGGAGTCATGGTCTGTGCTGAACTGGCAGGACGTTTCACGGAGGTGCTCGAAATATTTGCCTGTAATACCTTCAACCTCCGGAGATGTTGCCGACCAAACGGGTGTTGCAGCTCCTTCTTCTGGAGTTTCATGCCCGCCAAAACCCAGGTCGTGCGACAGCCGGGAGTGAACATCACCTGGATGGCATGCATTTACGGTAATACCTTCCTTTTTCAGTATCTCGGCAAAAGCCACTGTCAGCATACGATCGGCCTGTTTGCTCTGGCGGTAGGCGGTATGATTATCGTAGGGTTTTGATTTAAATTCAGGATCATTCAGGTCAAGGTTGCCAGCCCAATATGAGGCCACATTGACAATGCGCGAAGGAGCCCCGTTTTTTAAGAAAGGTAGAAAATACCGGATCATCCAGAAATACCCGAGTACATTGGTAGCCCATTGCATCTCAATGCCTTCGGGCGTTTCCAGCCTTTGCCTGGGTGTAACGCCTGCTATATTCATCAAAATGTGTACCGGGCCCCGCCAGTTGCCGGCAATCGATTGGATATCCTGTTTGCGCGACAGGTCGGCAATGAGGTAAGAAATATCCGGATTACCTGACTCTTCTGAGATTTGCCTTGCAACATATTCAGCTTTTTCCTGATCACGGGCAACTAGTACCACACGATAAGCCGGATTTCCGGCCATTATTCGGGCGACAGCCTTTGCGATAGCACCTGTAGCTCCTGTGATAAGCACGTTTTTTTTCATAGTGGTCACTTTGAGGTGAGGACTCTATAAAAATAACATTTTTGTGTGAATCGTATGCTTAATATTTTAAATTTGTAAGGAATTCACTCTGCTATGAAAATTCTGTTCAACAAAAAATTCCTGCTCCACAATGTGGACAGTCCTGCCGAAGGAGCTTACCGGGTTAAGGATTTTACTGACATCAATGATTCATACGTGAATGGTGAGCGCTGGATTAAACTTATACATTCCAAAGAATATATATACAGGATCAAACAGGCGTGTTTTTCCAACGAAGTAGCAGCAGAGGTTCAGCTTACTAAAGATAGTTACGAGGATGCCTGCATAGGAGTGGGGCTTGCGGTAAAAGCCTCTGACCAAGGCGATTTTGCGGTGATCCGCCCACCAGGCCACCATGCAGGAAGGGAAACTGCTGCAGGGTTTTGTCTGTTCAACAATATAGCTATAGCAACACAGAAACATGTGAACGAAGGAAAGAAAGTATTTATATTGGATATTGACGGACATCACGGAAACGGTACGCAGAATATTTTTTACGAAAGTAAAGAGGTGCTGTTTTGTTCCATTCACCAGGAGGGGGCTTATCCGTACACCGGCTTTGTGATTGAAACCGGAAAAGGGGAAGGCTTCGGACATACAATGAATTTTCCGTTGGAAGCAGGAAAAGGAGATAAAGAGTTTTTAGAATGTGTGCATAAAGCGATTAAAAGGGCACAGGAGTTCAAACCCGATGTGATTGCTGTTTCGGCAGGGTTTGATGGTTATGAAAAAGACAGACTTCTGGGACTGAAATATACAAGGCGTGGCTATTACGAGTGTGCCTACAGGCTGAGTAAAACATTTAAAAATAAGACCATTTTTGCCGTGCTCGAAGGTGGCTATCACGATGATAACAGGCCATTAGTTGATAGTTTTATCGAGGGTATCGAAATTGGTGGCAGACCGCCAAAAGTTCGTTTTAATGAAGATATGGCTATTGGTTGATTCATTAAGTGTTGTTTTACCGGTTCCCTTTTTCAATAGGTAGTATTTTATCAGTTTGTTAACTTATTTTCCGTATTAATTCCGGCAGGCATAAAAATCATTGATCACCATTTATAGTTGGTTTCTAAAGAGAAATATTGTACCTTTATGGGCGCAACCATTAATGACATATTGTTATGTTCTACTTAATTATTCATCATTTTAAGAAGAGAGTTTTATATACGGCGATAGCATGCGTATTTCTGCATTCAGTCTCCCTTGCTCAGGAACAGATTTCTACTTATACCAAAGATGATGGCCTAACTTCTTTTGTAATAACGTGTACTTATGTTGATGCAAAGGGTATTGTATGGCTGGGTACAAACAACGGCCTGAACGCGTATGCTTCGGGAAAGTGGTATGCCATAACTTCTATTGAGGACAGCAAGACAGGGAAACCAGAGCCCATGGGAAGAGTAGAAACCATATTCGAAGACAGCCAGGGTAATATATGGGTGAGTGTACTGAATAAGATCTTCCTTTACAGAAATAAATTCTGGACCGTATTTTCCGAGCCAGATATTGATGATTATGTAGTTAAAAACTTTTACGAAGACAGCCGTGGATGGGTTTGGGCTACACTGGAGCATTTTCAGGATTTTAAACATGTCTCGGAAATTACTTTTAATCTGTTGGGAGGAACGCTGCACATGTACAACGGACTCAGATGGTATAAATTTGACGATGATGTGGCAGGTAACATAGCTATTGACCCCAGTGAACCACCTCAGTATTTCACCTCTTTCTTCCAGGATAAGGAAGGAAATATATGGGTTAGCTCACTGAAAGGGGTATATATGTTTAACGGTAAAAAATGGGTTACTTACGACGAAAAAGATCTTGTCTCAGAGAAAGTGCGCAAATTGATTATGGATAAAAACGGAACGGTTTGGGCGGCCACCGACTATGGGATCAGCTACAAGCATGGTGATGAATGGATCGATCTGACGAAAAAGGATGGGCTGTGCGGTACCGGAGTATATGATATCCGGGAAGACCCACAGGGGCGAATATGGGCTTTTACCAGGAACCATCTGCGCTTTGCAGGAGTTAGTATGGTTGAGTACGGAAAGTGCACTCCCTTTGATAAGCACAAAACAAAACTGAAAGGGAGTATTGAGCAAATAGTCTGGTATGGCGGTTCCGTTATGGCCATGGCCCGGGATGGTGTTTCCGTATTTGATTCCGCCGGAAGGTGGCACGAATTTGATAACCGGAATGGTTTGCATGATACCAGGTATTATTTTTTAGTGAAAGACATGTGGGAACGGATTTGGCTGGCAGGTGACAGGTCACTGTATGCATTTCAGGAAGAAAAGTGGACACAGTTGAAAGAGCAGGAAGAATGGAAAGTAAGTGCCCTATATGTAAGCCGGAAGGGAGATGTGTGGCTCGGTACAGAGAAAAAAGGGGTGTTCAGGTACCGGGAAGGTCAATGGTTACATTACACGCAAGAAAGCGGGTTGACAGAAAATTATGTAGCTAAGATATTTGAAGATAACAAAAGCAATATCTGGGTAATAACGCGAAAAGGAGTCAACCGGATTGAAGCCTCTCCTTAACCGGGCCAGTGTAATAGTATAAACCAGTGATTTTAACAACTTTTTTTTATTGAGCAAAGGAATTTCTATTTTTGCCGTTTGTATGATGAAGATCGTGAAAATATGTATGGCGGCAATTACTTTAGCACTGGTTGTGACTCTGGCTGCTTCATGTAGCGTCGAAAAGAAGATGGCACTGGACTTTGTAAAGGCCAACAGCGACCGGAGCATTCTCGTGTTTTCAACGGATCAGATATTTAAAGTGAATCAAAAGCATGAGTTGCTTGACTCGCTGGGGATCACTGATGAATCAAAATTCGACTCGATTTTGTACGTAAATTCCGGATACCTCCAATACATCAACGACTCTCTGTTTCTTGCTAATTACGTTCTGGGTTATATGAAAGAACTGGGGGATCTTGGATTTGATGTGTACGATGAAAGCCGGACGCTGGAATTTCTTAACCTCGATACGAATGCATATGTGGCTAACATTACCCAGATGGAAATTGAGGAAACCCTTTATGATTACAGAGCCGGTACAGAAATATATGGCGAATATTACTATTACGATTTCGAACTGAATGCCCTGGTGGTCAACTCGTGGATTGAACTGAAAGAATATAACAAAACCGGCAAAGGGGAACATCTGTATTTTGCTACTGATATGATCACAGATGATTTCGATGGTGAATTTTATGCGGATGTATTTGCCGGCGAAGTGCGGTTTGCTTATAATATTGACACATTGCAAACAGAGAACCTCTATGATTTTGCTTACCTGCTCGGCAGAAAATATGCCAGCTATACGGTTGACTGGATGGTAAATAGGTATCTGGACGAAAATATACCGGAAGGTAAACGTTCCGAAACCTACTGGCGTTTCGACCCGTTCCGTAAGGATTTCTTTCCTGAAGAAGAGGACCGATTCATACTTATGAATGAATAAAAAATTACTTCACAGGAGCACGAATTATTCGCGTGACTGATATTCCTTACGGCAAATGCTCCTCATCAATATTCCCCATTGAGTTAAAAAGATTCCATTTTGCCTTCGGATGTAACACCTTAAGTTCTGTTATTAAGTCCCGGGCTGTTTTTCGGAAGGTCTCATCCCCAAAAGGGCATTCGGTGGTTAATTTCGGGTAACTTCTGATACGGGAAAATTCGGCCGTGTCTTTGTTCGTCAGTAAAATCAGCGGGCGTATGGTATGAAGTACACCATCGAATATGCTGAGTTTTCCCGGAATAGACGAAATGTTGCCATGATAAGCCATATTGATCAGCAACGTTTCCACGGCATCGTCCATGTGGTGACCCAAAGCCAGTTTCTTAAACCTGTTTTCTCTGGCAAATTCAAAAAGTGCTTTGCGCCGATGCCACGAACACACGAAACAGGGGGCTTTTTTTCCACGGTTTTCCAAATCAGCTTCAATCTGTATAACATGCATCTTCACTGACAGTTGCTCAGAAAGTTCCTGAAGTTTTTCCAGATCAACCTGGTAAGGTACATCAGCCACATCAATATGCAAGGCTTCAAGTTCGTAGTCGAATGAGTTAAATCTCCGAAGTACGGAAAGTGTTTCCAGCATTACCAGTGAATCCTTCCCCCCACTGATAGCAGCCAGCACCCGGTCACCCGGAGCGATCATTTTGTAATCATTGACGGCTTTAGCCACAAAATTCTTTACATGCTCAAGATGGCGTGTCTGGAATTTGGAAAGTTTTTGGTTGGCGCTCATGCTTAAGCCACCTTCTCCACAATGTCTTCTTCGATGCGTAGGTTGTCAATGATAAACACTTGACGTTCCGGTGTGTTTTTGCCCATGTAAAACGACAGTGTATCTGCAACCGACGATTCTCTTCGCAGGATGACAGGATCCAGGCGCATAGTAGAACCGATGAAATATTTGAATTCATTCGGTGAAATCTCTCCCAGGCCTTTAAACCGTGTTATCTCCGGGTTTGGTCCTAACTTGCCGATAGCTGCCTGCCGCTCTTCATCATTGTAACAGTAAATCGTTTCTTTTTTATTTCGTACGCGGAATAGGGGGGTTTGAAGAATATACAAGTGGCCTGTTTTCACCAGGTCAGGGTAGAATTGTAAAAAGAATGTAAGCAGCAGTAAGCGGATGTGCATGCCGTCAACATCGGCATCCGTGGCAATTACGATATTGTTGTACCGCAGATTTTCCAAGCTGTCATCAATATTTAAAGCCGCTTGTAAGAGGTTGAATTCTTCATTCTGATACACGATTTTTTTACTCAAGCCATAGCTGTTCAGTGGCTTGCCTTTCAGGCTGAAGACTGCCTGTGTCTGTACGTCACGCGATTTGGTAATGGAGCCGCTTGCTGAGTCTCCCTCGGTAATAAATAAAGTGGAATCCAGCCGTTTTTCGTGATTGGTATTCAAGTGGACACGGCAGTCACGCAGTTTTTTGTTATGTAAGCTGGCTTTTTTAACACTTTCACGGGCCAGTTTCTTAATGCCGGCCATGTCTTTCCGTTCCTTTTCCGATTGCAGGATTTTTCTGTAAAGTGCTTCGGTAGCTTCGGAATGGATGTGCAGGTAATTATCCAGGTTACGCTTAACAATATCGTTGATGTAATTACGGATCGTATGTCCGCCGGGCTCAATGTGTTGCGACCCCAGTTTTGTTTTTGTCTGCGACTCGAAAACTGGTTCAACAATTTTAATGCTCATGGCCGCGATGATGGATGTGCGGATGTCGCTCGTTTCAAAGTCTTTGTTGAAAAACTCTCTGATGGTCTTCACAATGGCTTCTTTGAAAGCGCTTTGATGTGTACCTCCCTGGGTAGTATGCTGCCCGTTAACAAACGAAAAGTATTCTTCGCTGTAAGCTCTCGAACTGTGGCTGAAAGCACACTCAAAATCGTCTTCTTTGATATGGATAATCGGATAGAGGAGTGGCCCGTTCCCGTTGATGTTATGCTCCAACAAATCAAGCAGGCCGTTTTTCGCCTGCAACTTCTGGTCGTTAAACAGTATGGTCAGGCCGTTGTTCAAAAACACATAGTTCCACAACATCTCTTCAATGTATTCGAAAAGGAAATGGAAATTCCCGAATATTTCACCATCAGGAATAAATGTAATGATCGTACCTTGTTTTTCATCACTGGGCGCCACAGGAAAATCGTTGATGACCGCTCCGCGTTCGTATTCGAGGATTTTCGTTTTGCCTTCACGGACAGACTGCACTTTGAAATATGAGCAGAGGGCGTTTACTGCTTTCGAGCCCACACCGTTCAATCCCACAGCTTTTTTAAATACTTTCGAATCGTACTTGGCTCCGGTGTTGATCTTGCTCACACACTCATCCACTTTTCCCAGAGGCATGCCTCGTCCAAAATCACGGATGGTTACTTCCTGTTCGTTGACAACGATATCAACTACTTTTCCATGACCCATCACATACTCATCGATCGAGTTGTCAATAATCTCTTTCATCAGCACATAAATCCCGTCATCATGCGAGCTGCCATCGCCGAGTTTACCAATATACATGCCCGGCCTGAGCCGGATATGTTCTTTCCAGTCTAACGATCGTATGCTGTCTTCTGTGTATTCTGCCGACATTCCACCCAAATTTGCCACAAAAGTAGAAAGTTCGCCTATCTAAAAAGAGAATACGGGAAATAGTTTTTAAACAGCAATTGTTGAAATCTTTGTAATAGCAATGGTTTCAGAGGATTGTTACTTGCTTTTTCTCCTTCTATTTATCGGTCACTCCTGCAGATGCAACCAGAAATCGGTAAACCAGGCGTCTTGCAGGACTTCGTGTTCGTGTGCAGGCACTCGGATTTTCATTTTATTTCAACTAGAAAACCACCTGCTTTGCAGGTGGTCAAGTCCTTGGGGCTTTGCCTGTATTTATTAAGTAAAAAATGAATAAAGAATATCGATTAACGAATAATGATTTGAGATGTAAATGAGCTTCAAAATTCTAAAATCGTTAATCAGTGTTCGATATTC
>Ga0209013_10001348_pt1 | contig 22637 bp, 23 predicted proteins | sample Cruoilmetagenom2_FD_187291 | JGI IMG/M metagenome (GOLD analysis project Ga0209013, IMG submission 187291) | Oil polluted marine microbial communities from Coal Oil Point, Santa Barbara, California, USA - Sample 2 (SPAdes) (version 2) | ecosystem: Environmental > Aquatic > Marine > Oil seeps ... | reverse complement strand
GAGGTAGCGATCCGCGCCGTCGCTATGGACGCTCGGGCGCGACTACTCTGTTATCCCCGGGGTAACTTTTATCCGTTAAGCTCCATACCTCCCATAAGGTAGTGGAGGATCACTAAGACCTGCTTTCGCACCTGCTCGCGCCGCCGCGCTCGCAGTCAAGCTGGCTTATGTCTTTGCACTTACACTACGATTTCCATCCGTAGTAAGCCAACCTTTGTGCCCCTGCGTTACATTTTAGCAGGGTACCGCCCCAGTAAAACTACCCATCTAGCACTTTCTCTAAACCAGTATGCATGGTCTTTAGGTAAGATTTATTACAACTCAAAGGGAGGTGTTTCAGGGTCGTTTAATAAACTCCCTCCTACGCTAAACAATTAACTTGCATAAATCAATGCCAAACTGTAGTAAAGCTCCACGGGGTCTTTTTGTCCTGGTGGAAATAGGCCGCGTCTTCACAGCCACCGCAATTTCGCCGAGTAAAGGCTCAAGACAGTTGTTAGCTCGTTACGCCTTTCGTGCAGGTCGGAACTTACCCGACAAGGAACTTCGCTTATTGTCTTGTTATTTACATAATTGGTCACCCAATTATTCTGCTGCATGTCTCCATACAGATCGCACTCTATCATCTCCGGATTATCCAGAGTCTGGCGTATTAGTGTCTGAGGATTCCTTTAAAATTAAAGGTCTTTCCTGCTGATTGTCCCTATTCATTAGATTTTTAGGTTATACCTACTAATGACCTAACAGGAGTTTCCAGCATATAGCCAGATTTTACTACGGCAGTTAGCTTCCTACCGTAGAACAATTATAGTTATTGCTGCCGTTTACCGGAGCTTCGGTTTGGAGCCAATGAGTAAACTCATCAACCCCGCCCTTTAACTTACCGGCACTGGGCAGGCGTCAGCCCGTATACTTCTTCTTTCGAATTTGCACGGACCTGTGTTTTTGATAAACAGTCGGCTAACACTCATTCGCTGCGGCCCCACTAAAAAGTAGGGCACCTCATCTCCCGAAGTTACGAGGAGCTTGTTTGCCGAGTTCCTTAAGCCTCTTTCTCTCGCTCGCCTTAGTATTCTCTACCAGCCCACCTGTGTCGGTTTTCGGTACGGCTCATTTTAATTCTGACTGCGAATCTTTTTTGAAAAACTGAATGGGTTGGAATCACCCCAATCTCTTAGGGTTCTACATCACTACTTAGTTAAACAGATAGACGGATTTACCATCCTATCCTACTTCATAAGCTTATACCCACATTCAATAGTGGGCTCCAAACATCCTGTTCTGTCAATCCCCAGCTAATAACGAATTAAAACAAGTACTGGAATTTTAACCAGTTGTCCATCGACTACGCCATTTTGGCCTCGTCTTAGGTGCCGACTAACCCGCCCCCGACGAACGTCTGGGCGGAAACCTTGGGCTTTCGGCGGATCTGATTCTCACAGATCTTGTTCGCTACTTATACCGGCATTCTCACTTCTTGCTGCTCCACCACTTCTTACAAAGTAGCTTCACCGCCACAAGAACGCTCCCCTACCACACCTAAGTAAACTTAGGTATCTCTAGCTTCGGCATACAACTTATCCTCGATAAATTTTCGGCGCTTCCTTCCTTAACTAGTGAGCTGTTACGCTATCTTTAAAGGATGGCTGCTTCTAAGCCAACCTCCTAGCTGTCTGTGGAAAAAAACTTCCTTTCAAACTTAGTTGTAATTTAGAGGCCTTAACTGAGAGTCTGGGTTGTTTCCCTTTCGCCATATCAGCTTAGCCCGATATGACTGTTTAGTCACTCTATAATTGGACCATTCGGAGTTTGGTTGAGACAACTCAGGTTACCCTTCGCTGCCCCATTCAGTAGCTCTACCAGCCCAATACTTTTTATGACCACGGTCCCTAAAGACCTTTCGGGGAGAACCAGCTATCTCCGAGTTCGGTTAGCATATTGCCACTATTCACAAGTCATCCCAGCCAATTGCAACTGACACGGGTTCGGGCCTTCCCCAACATTTACGAAGGGTTCACCCTGCTCATGAATGGATCACTCGGTTTCGGGTCTACCGCGTACTGTATATTTTTTCGCGCTATTAACACTCGCTTTCGCTACGCCTCCCTTGAACTTCAAGTTAGACTTAACAGTAAACGATAACTCGCCGGCTCATTCTTCAATAGGCACGAGATCACATCGATAAATCAATGCTCTCTCGGTTTGTCCGCAAACAGTTTCAGGTTCTATTTCACTGGGCGTCCCGCCCTTCTTTTCGCCTTTCCCTCACGGTACTAGTTCACTATCGGTTTCCAACCATATTTAGCCTTGGAGGATGGTTCCCCCAGATTCCCACAAAGTATTTGCTCCGTGGTACTCAGGAATTCCCTAGAGGTTTTGAAGGTTTTGCATACAAGACTTTCACTTTCTGTGGTTAGCCATTCCATACTATTTTGCTACCTAACAAAACTCCCATATTGGGCTCCTACAACCCCGACTCAATTCCGAAGAATCGAATCGGTTTGGGCTATTGCCATTTCGCTCGCCGCTACTGAGGCAATCTCGATTGATTTCTATTCCTCACCTTACTTAGATGTTTCAGTTCAGGTGGTTCCCACTCCTTATCCTATTAATTTTCCGAAGAAAATTATTTCAGATAAGGGTAATCCCAGATAATTAGGATTGGGTTTCCCCATTCGGACACCGCCGGATCAAAGCTTCTTGGCAGCTCCCCGACGAGTTTCGTACGCCTTAAACGTCCTTCTTAGGTGGTTGAAACCAAGGCATCCACTGTCTGCGTTTGTAAAGACATTACTTTACGGCCATTCTCTTCAGATGTCAAAGAACAAACCTCTTTTGACAAACACTGACTGAAGGCTAGTGATAAGTAAATTCACCATAGCCTTCATCAGTATCTACCAAGTGGACCCGACCGGACTCGAACCGGTGGCCTCTACATTGCAAATGTAGCGCTCTAGCCAGCTGAGCTACGGGCCCAAAGGTTATTAATATTCCCTTTAATGTACAAAATAAAAAACCGGCTTTAAAACCGGTTACCCAACATACCTTAACTAAAACCTACTCACCACCACCAATTGGGTTTAAGTTTATGGTTTGTTTATTATTTCTCATCAAGTAACTTCGGGCTTAAAAGCAAGGATAATTATATATAAAAAATTACGAGCAGTCAATGATAGGCGTAATCTGACAGGACATTTGCGACAACTTAGCTTTATAGTTGAGTGCATATAACGCTTGTCTGATTATTAGATATTAACCCAATCTTAAACCCTTAACGACAAAGTCCCTGCGATACTCCATGCCGCTAGATTGAATAACATAACAAAGTAGATAACAACTTTTGTTGCATATATGTTGCTAGATTGCGTGATAGATTAAGTAATCCACAAATAGAACCAAACTAGCAAATCCAAGGCAAGAAGAGTAAGATTGACGATTCCAGCTATTAATTCTAACCGTCGTTGTTCCGAAGTAACTTATCTATTCTCCACCGAATTTCCAACCTTTATCAAATTCGGTATAAGAGTCGGGGCGAATCTTCCTGAGCAACCTCGCAATGAAAAAATCAAAGAAGGATGCATCTTCTTCTTTATCACTTTGACCAGATTCAAAGTTTACATCATTCTTTTTATCCAATAATTGCCGAGGGGCGGATTTTGATGTCTGCTGGGAGCTGGATGGAATAGTATACATTGAGTTGAGATCAGCTTCACTCTCTGCTTCTATACGACGGAGTCCCCTCCGACCATAAGAACCAAAATAATTGGCAGCACCAACTCTATTATCAAAAGAATAATTTTTAAAAGATACAACTAAAACACCAATAATCAGAAATACTACCATGATAAGAAGAATAATCAAAGAACGACGAGGCAAATCTTTATTCCATTTAGTCTTTTTCACATCCATAGACACCAACTTTACGATATCACCCTCACTCTATTGTGTCAACATCTCAACAAAAAGACGTGCTCACAAAATATATCAACACTTCGTGTTGTGGGCGATCCTGGGATCGAACCAGGGGCCTCTTACTTATCAGGTAAGCGCTCTAACCACTGAGCTAATCGCCCAAGATACCCAATAATTTACCATAAACCAAATCTCCCTACAAATTACTGCACTTCCCTATTATAATGATAAGCATGGCAGAGCTAACAACCTTAGTTTTAAAACTTCCAAGAAACACTGAAGTAACACCAGAGGCTGCAAAAACATTTCTCGCCTCTTTATCTCAAATTAATTCAGTTTCACTTATTAGTAAATTAACCGGGGTTCAGGTCCAAGCCTTGGCTTTAGAAATTGCCCTTGTTAACCAACAGATAAGATTTCAAATTACTTGTGATAAAGATTTAGTTCCTTTTGTAGAAACTCAAATTCAATCCAATTACCCCTTGGTTATTATGAACCGGGATAAAGACCCCCTGCTTCCTCTTTACGAAAATAATACTCTGCAAGTCCTTTGTTTTAAACTGCGAAAAGGGAGTTACTATCCCATTGCTACTTCTGATTCATTCACTGATATAGATCCACTATCATCTGTTCTGTCAGTTCTTTCAAAAGGAGACCCGGATCAGGTTGTAGTAATACAGTATGCACTGGAATCATCTGGTACATCTTGGCAATCAAAAGGAGCATCTTTTGCTGAGAAAGGGACAAAAAATGAAGAGGGTGTTTATTCCCCAAGACCGGACGCAAGTGTAATAACTGAGAAGATTTCTTACCCAGGTTTTAAGGTTTCAATAAGAGTTGCCGGCAATGACAAGAAAACCCTAAGAGAACTATCAAGTACCTTTGGAGTTTTTACCCGAGCTGATGGTAATTCTTTTGGTATTAGCAAACCATCTATTGTTAAGAAAAAACAACCACTTGCTCCCCTTATTAAACGCCAAGTAACAGATAATCAGATCTTAAATATTGAAGAACTGTCAACAGTTTGGCATTTACCTTCCGAGAAAATAAAAACTGCTTCGATTGTCTGGGGCACTTCAGTCCTATCTGAACCACCTGGCAATCTCCCCATTGCTCTGGATAAAACTGATGAGGAAAAACAGATTGTAAACTTTTTTGCAAAAACCCAGTTTAAAAATCGCGAAGTAATTTTTGGCATTAAAGACAAAGACAGAAGAAGACATATCTGGACAGTCGGAAAAACTGGAACCGGTAAATCTACTATGATTGCCAATATGGCCATAGACGATTTTAAAAAAGGTCGTGGTTTGGGTGTAATTGATCCTCATGGAGATAATTGTGAAATTTTACTTAATTACGTACCGAAATCTCGGATTAATGATGTTATCTACTTTAATCCTGCCGATAAAGATCATCCAATTGTTTTAAATCCTCTTGAAGTGACAAACCGTGAGGAAGCGGAATTAGTTGTTTCAGGTCTCATGGCAATATTCACTAAGGTTTGGGCCAATGTATGGTCAGCACGAATGGAATATATCTTAAGAAACTCTTTTATGACCTTAGCAGAACACCCAGACACAACCCTAGCAGATGTATTAAAACTTCTAGCAAATAAAAACTATCGTGATAGAATCGTTGAAAACACCAAAGACATGGCCTTGGTTCACTTTTGGACGGAGGAGTACGACAAAATGCCAGACAGGCTTCAAAAAGAAGCCATTGCTCCAATTCAAAACAAAGTCGGCCAGTTCGTAACGTCTCCTCTTATCAGAAGAATTATTGGAAAACCAAAAAGCACAATCTCAATCGATACTGTTATGAATGAAGGCAAAATTCTTCTTGCCAACCTATCCCAAGGAAGGCTTGGAGAAGACAATGCCAACTTACTGGGAGCTGTACTTATTACTAAAGTTCAACTTGCCGCCATGAGAAGAGTTAATACCCCAGAAGAGGATAGAAAAGACTTCTTCTTCTATGTCGATGAGTTTCAAAACTTTGCAACTCCCTCATTTATTAAAATCCTTTCAGAAGCAAGGAAGTACAGACTTAATTTAACTCTCGCCAATCAATATATGGCCCAAATCCCGGAAGAAGTCCAAAAAGCAATCCTTGGAAATGCCGGAACAATGATTTCCTTTGCAATAGGGGCTGAAGATGCTCAAATAATAAATAAGGAATTTGCAGAAGTCTTTAGCGAAAATGATTTAGTCAACTTATCCAACTATCAAATTGCACTAAAACTCATGATTGATGATCATTCATCAAGACCGTTTCTGGCAAACACTCTTCCCCTACCGGCGTCTATTAATCAAAATAAAGAGAAAGTAATAAAAGTATCAAGAGAAAGATGGACACAAAAAGAATCCAACGAGCAAAAATCAACCCCTCAAACAGACTATCGAACAGAAAAACCAAGACAAACTCAATATAAACCACAAAAAAGATACCCTCCCAAAAAAGGATACCAACCAAGAAAACCATATTCCAAAAGACCAAGGATAAAAACAGAATTCACTCCCTAACTTCAAGGAATCTTTTTCAATAAGAGCAAAAACGCTTTGTGATATAATCGGCTCGTAGTCTTAACATACGAGAGAGCGGAAACTGGAGGTGCATTTTGTACAAGAAAAGGTTAAGAATTCTCTTAATGATATCGTTGGTTTTTATTTTCGTCGCATCTGGATTCACACCGATGAAGCATAGAAACCCCGATGTAAGAGTAACCAGGATAAAGGCCAACCATGAAGGGAGTTGTATCCGTGCTTATATTTCTCTTAAAAACACCGACAAGAGGAAAATAAATCAGGGTCAAGTAACGGCAATACTGATGTGGTTTCCAAAATCTTCGGGATCATATGGTCAGCCAGTAATGACCCATCAACTTGGATACACTCTTACACCAAAACAAGAAAGTAAATATCCTGTCTTGTTTTGCCCATCTAGTCTGCCACCCGGCCGAGTTCAAGTTCGGACTGATATTAGTAAAAAAGAATACAGTACGAAGTTAGAGGTGCTTCATCCTGTTGTGGTATACCAAACATATTCTAGCTACAGTAAAGAGTGGATGGACAATTATTGGTACCAGTGGTGTTACATTCTGGAAACAGACAAGGGGAAAAGAATAAAGATTTGTCACAAATGGTAGAAACGAGTCTTATTCTTTTTCAATAAAACTTCCGTTCTCTCGTTCTACCTTTATATACATCATTAATAAAATTTCTCCACTAAAAAACCCACCACTTACGGCGGGTTTTCTTTTTTTAACATCTAAAATATGACTGAAAGCGAATGTGGTTTTGTATCCCCAAACTCACATCTTAAATAGGGGTGTAAATATTACTCCTTAGAAAGGAGGTGATCCATCCGCTCCTTCCAGAACGGATACCTTGTTACGACTTAATTCTCGTCGCTGGATTTACCTTCCCCCGATACTATCGAGGTTCGGGTACTCCCAACTTCGCTAACTTGACGGGCGGTGTGTACAAGACCCGAGAACGTATTCACCGCGACTTGGCTGATTCGCGATTACTACCAATTCCACGTTCATGAGGGCGAATTGCAGCCCTCAATCCCCACTGAGAAGCCGTTTGATGGGATTAGCTCCGCGTTACCGCTTGGCAACCCATTGTCGGCTCCATTGTAGCATGTGTGTAGCCCTGGACAATAAGGGACATGCTGACTTAACGTCGTCCCCACTTCCTCCTAGCTAAGCTAGATAGTCCCGTATGAATATTCAACATACGGCAAGGGTTGCGCTCGTTACCCCACTTAAGGGAACACCTCACGACACGAGCTGACGATAGCCATGCACCACCTGTTATACCTTTCTTCAATGAAGAATCAGTTTATATTTCTATAAACCTAATAAGTAAAATGTCAAGTCCAGGTAAGGTTCTTCGGTTCGTCTCGAATTAAACCACATGCTCCACTGGTTGTGCGGGTCCCCGTCAATTCCTTTGAGTTTTAATCTTGCGATCGTACTCCCCAGGCGGCTCGCTTAACGCGTTAGCTTACGGGACGCAAAATAAATCACATCCCTAGCGAGCATCGTTTACGGCTAGGACTACAGGGGTCTCTACATTCTGTTACTTTCACTTGCTTATCTAAACAAGATACTAACCAAGGAATACTTGGCGGCTTGATGTTTCCAACAAGCTCTACATATTACTATGCAGCTCGGACTATATCATCACCCCTATTTCAGGGGGGTCGGCGTATAGTCTCTACGGGGTTCAAGATCTTAATGAATATGGTCTAAGCTTGTACTTAAAATATGGTAAGACATAAGGTCTAATCATATTCACAAACTTACTCACATCCCTCTTTGGTATATATATTATCCACCCATTTTTGTTTCTACGTTTTGTTGTTGATAGATTAAATCTATCTTTTAATAGAATTCTTAAAAGATCAACATCTTTTTTGTAAAAACACTGTGTATTAAATGAAAGACCTGCATAATCTGCTGATCCGTCATCCATATACCAAACTGCCAATCCTAAAGGGTTACTAAAATCTTCAACGACTTTATTATTAACCCTTTTCTTTCCTTTCGGATAGAATTTCTGATAAACCTTAGTAAACTCTGGATGAGTTAAGGTTACAAACTCAGAAAATCTATATTGTTTTCCATTTACTTCCTGAGAAAAACTATTTATCTTCATGTTTGTTATGTTTGAGAAAATATTATATTTATATCTAACAAAACTTATCTGCTTTTCGGAATGTTTTATATGAAGACGGTGATAATTTCCCCTGCGTTTAAGCGAACCATCTCCTAATAATGTTCCAAAAAGTACAGATCTTTGTATCTCAGACAAAGTAAATGAAGCTTTAACTTTAGCAAAATCCTGAACTTCCCTCGGTGTTGTCCTCACAATTCAGTCTAACCGAAGTTATCCCGAATATCAAGGATATTCACCGATATAGCCAACTTCTTTACTCTAACGTTACCGTTAGATGGGACTAGTATGTCAATCCCTTTCGCTACCCTAGCTTTCGTCTCTCAGCGTCAAGAAATCCCCAGCTACTTGCCTTCGCCCTTGGCGTTCCTTATCATATCAACGGATTTCACCCCTACATGATAAGTTCCAGTAGCCCCTAGATTCTTCAATTCAAGCAGTATTATGCCCCTTTCCGGGGTTAAGCCTCGGTCTTTAAAGCATAACTTACTTGATAGCCTACAGACGCTTTACGCCCAATAAATCCGGGCAACGCTTGCACCCTACGTATTACCGCAGCTGCTGGCACGTAGTTAGCGGGTGCTTATTCTACGGTCGGTCTCCCTTCCGTCAAAAGAGGTTTACAACCCGAAGGCCGTCATCCCTCACGCGGTGTCGCGGCGTCAGACTTTCGTCCATTGCGCACAATTCCTAGTTGCTGCCACCCGTAGGTGTATAGCCCGTGTCTCAGTGCTATTCTGGGGGGTCATGCTCTCACATCCCCTAACCGTCGTAGTCTTGGTAGGCCATTACCCCACCAACAAACTGATGGTACGCAAGCCCCTCTCTCAGCGGGCAGTTAAGCCCTTTCATCCGGAGATCTTATGCGGTATTAGCTCATCTTTCGATGAGGTATTCCCCACTAAGAGGTAAGTTCTTACGCGTTACTCAGCCGTTCGCGACTGACTTCCGAAGAAGCCCGTTCCACTTGCATGCCTAAGGCACACCGCCAGCGTTCACCCTGGGCCAGGATCAAACCCTCAAAAAGTACCTATTACTTTTCAAAGAAATTTTATAGGTTTACACTTCCAGTCATATTTTAAATGTCAAAGTCCTTTTAAACGAAAAATGCCGCCAGATGGCGGCTGCCAATTGATATGGCTTCAAAAGCCCTCTGGTCAAACTTTTTTCATTTGTATGAGTATTATAACAAATAGTCCCGCAAGGTCAACCAAGAACATGAAGCATTAAATCACTTCTCTTCCATTACTTTACTCATCATAAACTCAAGAAGATCACTTCTGTCAATAACATAAATACCATACTTTCCAGCAAGTTTGGTTGCTTTCAGTTTACGATTACGAATAAGTCTTCTAACCGTACTGGGGCTCTTTTTTAAATACTTTGCAGCTTCCTTTACAGTAAGATAATCTTTCATAAACGACCCAAGTATATCACAAGGGTTTTGTTATGATCGTTCTCTTGCAGGTCTTGCAACGTTTACTACTAATCCTCTACCTTCTAGTTCTTTTCCGTTCATTGAATCAACTGCCTTTTTAGCCATTTCTTCATCTGCAAATTCAACAAAACCAAATCCCTTTGATCTTCCTGACATTTTGTCAGTAATAACGATGGCATCAACAATTTCTCCGAATTCACTAAAAATCTTCTTTAACTCATCTGAGTTAACAGTATAAGGTAAATTACCTACGTAAATTTTCTTTTTGTCTTCCACTAAAATCACCCCCCTTCCTTATAAGAGTTCTATATTTATTATCAATTAAATTAATTATCACTTTCGAAAAAGATATCCCATCAAGAAGTCCAACCGGAAAAACCGAGGTAACTTACCTGAAGAAACTATCCACAAAAATAAAGAACAAGAGTATTATATCACATTTGTCTAATAATTTGTTTATAAATCAACTTAATACTTAATGTGGGATTATTTTCCCCTAGCAATTTTGAAGCTCTCTAATACTCTCCCAGTAAAACCTGTCTATCTTTTCGGGTAAATTTCTGCAGGTCGGTCTAGAACCTTTCGAGCTCATAGCTACTTTCTCAAGACGTATTACAACTGGGGTTAAACGAGACAAATGAGACGCTATAAAAAAGAAACGTGTCAAGCTGCTAATAAAAATTAAGTGGTCTATATTGTTGTTAATATCTTTTGTGATACTGGGTACTCGCTGATTATAGGAGTATTTACTGTAGATACGATAGCTTTTCTTTCAGGAGTATTTTTTGATGAGTTAATACGTCTAACTATTTCTTTTATAATTATTCTCATTAGTTTCTTTGCTTCGATTTCGTTTTTTTTGATTGACAAATTCCAATCCAACCCTGGCCCGGTATTCGCCTCTAGAAGATAGATATTTCCGTTATTACTAATAACGAAATCAAGAGCAAATAGAGAAGATTTATTATTCAAAATCTTAGCTATATTTCTAGAAACGGCAGTTATTTTTGATGGAACCTCGTTTTTGGAGATGTATTTCAACAACCCTCCCGCGTGTTCGTTGCATCTGAAGTCTCCTTTTTTGGCAATTCTGACGTATGTTTGTATAATTTTTTGCCCTAAATATATAAATCTGATGTCGGTTGGCTTGGAAGAGTTTTGGATGCTTAAACCCCTATCAAATTTCACAAAGGGTTGGATGATAAAAGATACACTCTTGCGCCTTTTTGCTAAGGAAGTCATCATTTCGGTTTGGTCGTTACCAAATTTGTAAACATTTAACCCGCCAGCTCCAAATCTATCCTTCATTACTATCTCTTTTGAGAAGTCGCTTCTGTTTTTATGTATAGTTACTTTTTCTTTTAAGAGCTTTAGCGCTTTCGCAAGACCTTTTGTCGTACTATCTTCCACTGTTACTGTGGGAATAGAAAAAATTTTTAACATATCATGGGTTTTCTGTTTATCAAAACAGAGATTATAAAGGTGAGGATTGCTAAATGGCCTGATCTGTTTTGAAGAAAAAAGTAAATTACGCTTTATTTTTCTGCTTTTACTCGTAGGAGAGAATTTGTCAAAAATCGTTTTCGAAAAGCCTGCTTTTTGGACTTTAGACCAAGTATTATTATTGAAAAGCCAATAACTTTGACACTCGCCCGCACCAATAATATCGGCAGAGGTAGTAAAGGCGGCTTTTAAATTATTTTTTCGACAGGTTTCTAAAAAGTAACCATAAACTAGGTTGTAACTTTCGTTATCGGACCCTTTAGGAAAAGGCGCATTGATGGTTCCAGATACAGAATTTGCGCTGTTAGCGAGTTTTTCAGAATAAACAATTAATACGTCAAAATTAGTAATATGATTCATAAAAAAACTTTTATAGACAGTACACAAAATATTTCTTTGGGAAGAAAAGAATAATCTTACGTGGACAACAAGCTACATTATACATTTTATTAGACTTTAATGAAAGAAAGAGATGAATTTACGGAACTTTCGAAGAAAGTTGGATTATGGAGATTCCAATTTGACTGCAAAGATTGGATTAGCTGGCGAGCATAGACGCTATTCGAACTTATTTTGGTCATTTTATTTTCCCGGTACCTTTATTTTCCCTTTCAAAGAATCATCAACAGATTCAATTATTTTTGCTGCCCACTTGCCCACGAAAGGTATGCCTCCCATCTTCTTGAGAATTGCAGTAAGCAAAGTGAGAAAAATGACAAAACCTACGGTTGCTCCCACAGCCCAACCAATTCCACTGACTAAATTTTGCAGAAAAATAGTGATAAAACTGGTATTTGGATCGCACATTTTAGGGTAAAGCACCCTCCGCTTCTAAAGCTTGGTTGTTTACTGTATTTTTTTTAAACATAAATTCGTCGATTAAAAACCCCAACATACATAATCATTATACCAATGCTTTTATTGTGCTGCGGGGCAGGGATTCGAACCCCGATTAGCGGCTTCAAAGACCGCTGTCCTACCATTAGACGACCCCGCATTATAAAACGATCCTATTATAACAAAATTACGGGAAAATAGCGGTTTCCGCAATCTTTTGGGCCATAAACGTGTGGCCATCCACTGAGGGGTGAATATTGTCATGCTGATTAACATAAACTTGCTCACCATAAATGCTCTCTTTTCTAGTTGAGGCACTATAAACATCAATTAACCCCACTTCTAATACACTTGCTATAGCAATAGCGTTTTCAAGTTGTTCTATTATGTGTACTGAGTGTTCTTTTGCCATTGATTCCGGCCAATTAACACCCCCCACTCCATTTCCAAAACCACTCTCTAAAGGTGCAATTTCTGCTAGAACATACACATTAGGAGTAATCTCTTTTGCCATAACTACCATACTTGCAAGTTCAGACCAGTGTTTTTGACGATCATACGGAACAAGTGGATTATAGGCATATGATCCTACAATAATTACATCCGGTGAAAGCTCATGCAGGGGAGGAAAATTTCTTGATAAATAAGAATAACTTTTATCAAATCTTGCCAGTCCTTCAGATACGTTTTCAGCTCCCAAACCATAATTATAAAAAGCAAAACCGGTATCCGGATATTTATTCTTCAAGGCCTTCCCTAGATATTCTAAATTACCACCCATTGTTTCAACCATTGAATCACCAATTGCCGCTATCGTATATGATTCTTGGCTCAACGTATTTTTCTTTTCATCTTCTGCTGATAATACAGCCTCCTCTTTGATAGATGCTACTGCTATATAATCTCCAAAGTGTTTCTTTGTTTTTAATGAATTGGGATTATTTAACCTCTCAATAAACTCGTAGTTAAAAAAGGCATTTGATGTAGTATCTATCACTACCTCATTTGATTCTTTTTTAAAACCAAATATCCAGAAGTTAATACCGACAAAAAGAGCAATTAATACAAACTCTCCTATTAATAGTCCATACTTTTTTCTCACTTTACTTATTCTAACGGATTATATAAAAAGACAAAGAGTCAGATAATAGATCCTAACATGCTCCGTCTGCAAATGATCCATAGTTTCCGAATGCTTTATCAACTTTATGGTAAAATTGCATACAAACGCTAATTATTTTAAAATACACAAAGACCTGGCCCCGTAGCTCAATGGTGGAGCAGTTCCCTTTTAAGGAAATGGTTGTAGGTTCGAGTCCTACCGGGGTCACAAGACACGCGCTTCTCGAGGAACTGCTTATAGGAAGCCAGGGGTTTACTAAAAGGCTAGTGCATAAACGAAACGGAATTCCATTCAAAACTACTTGTCGCGGGCATATTATACTTTTCAAAACTTCAACTTTCAGTTTCAATAATAGTTGCACTTTGGGGGTCAGGACAATCCTTACTGTTGGGGCCAACACATGATACATTTTGACCATTGCATTCACGAATATCTATGGGGAACCTCCAATCACATACATCTGTGCCATTCAGGATAAGTTTACCTTCACTAATTAGTTGTCTTGTGTTGCTACCCAACAAAGACTCGTCGCCGAGATGGTTACATTCTACTTTATTTGCCATATCATATTTGGCAGGATTCAATAAAGTGACCCCGCGGGGAGTCGAACCCCGGTTTTCGGGATGAAAACCCGATGTCCTAGGCCGCTAGACGACGGGGCCTTGCCCGCTATTTTACCATCCAAAAAACGCAAATGCTACAATACGAATTGTGAATAAGCTAAATGCAAAAGAGTTAAGAAAGTCTAATCCATCCAATAAAGAATTAGATTCTATAAAGAGAAATCCAATATATTTGGTTTTGGATCGAATTATAGATACATATAATATTGGATCTATCTTTCGTTTAGCTGATGCAATCGCAGCTGAAAAAGTATACCTGTGTGGTGAAATGGAGCATCCTCCTTCATCTCGCATTCATAAAGCAGGCGTGGGAACTGAGGCTTGGGTTCCTTGGGAAAAAACCAAATCAACACTATCAACAATTAAGAAATTAAAAAAAGAGGGCGTTTATATTGTTGCGATTGAACAGGACAGTGCTTCCATCCCCTATTCAAAACTTGAGTCCAAACTTCCGGTCGCTTTAGTTTGTGGTAACGAGACAGAGGGGTTATCCAAAGAAGTTTTGAAATTGTCGGATGTAATTGTTGAACTTCCAATGATGGGAATTAATAGATCATTTAATGTTTGGGGCTCTACTGCAGTTGTTGCCTATAAAATCTTGGAACAAATGGTAAAATAAATTTGTGAAGAAATTTTTAGAAAGTATTTCCTCATTTTTAATCGCCATTGCAATCTTGCTGGGTATTCTATTCCTTCCCAAAAATAGCTACGAATCTCTTCAAAAAACACTTAATTACTTCTCAAAAGGTGATAATACTACCATCTCCTATCTTTATTACATGCTTCAAAAGTTTGCTATTTTAGGAGTTGCGGTCATTTTAACTATAGCTTTTCATCGCGTGTATAAAAGCCGGAAGTAATATTAACCCTGAAGAGCTTCATCAATAACTGTTTGAATGCTCTCTAAAGGAATGGCTCCAGGGAGTAGCCATGCTCGACCATCTTTAGCTACAATGAAATTACCAGGCGTCCCTGTTATCCCTGCTGTTACCCCTCCTTGAAACTGTTCCTCAATAAAATCTTTAAACTCTTCTGCGTCAATACATGCTTGTAATTCCTCACCATTTAACCCAATCTGTTCGGCTAATTTCGGAAGTTCTTCCAAATCAAGCTTATTATTAGAAGGTGTTACCTCATAAATAAGATCTGACATCGCCCAAAAAGCGTCATCTCCTCCTTGTTTATAAGCACACTCAGCAGCCATACTTTCTGTTCGTGCTTTTGGATGAAGTGCGTCAAGCGGATAGTGTCTGTATACCCATGCTACCTTACCAGCATTTGCATCAACCACCTCCTGCATTGTTAAGTGAAATTTTTTACAGAATGGGCACTCATAGTCTGAATACTCTATAATTACTACTTGTGCATCATCTGATCCGCGGACGTGATCTCTATCGGTAATTTCCGGTATCTTGACTGCTTGGGCTTCACTCAATAAACCTTGTGTTGGCCCTTTCGGTTCACCAGCGTCACCTTGGGGTTGAGCTACTCCTGCAACTTGTGCTTCGTCCTTTTCTATCGATGATACTTTCTGCCAAAGCATGCCAACTGCAAAAGCAAGACCAATTGATAAAACAAGAAGAACTGGAACTAAACGCTCTAAAGTACTAGAAGATTTTTTACTCCCATCCCTACTCTCTTTATTCATGTTGCATATTCTGAATGGACAAGAGGTTTCTGTCAAGAGGGTTTCTCTATCGAGAAGGAGATTTCTTATCCAAATACTTCAACACATCCATGCCCGCCATACATCCATAACCAGAAGCAGTAATAGCTTGTTTATACCGATAATCATTTACATCTCCAGCAACAAAAATACCTTCAACACTTGTGCTTGTTAAATATTCCTTATTTTTATCCTTAATAATGTACCCCTTTTCATCCATCTCTACTTTGCCTTTAAAAACACCTGTTGCGGGGGCGTGACCGACTGCAACAAACAAACCCTCCAGCGGCATCTCCCAAAGAAAACTCCCGTCAATTTCTTGGATCATTTTCCCACCAAGTTTATCTAGCATACCTGATTTTAGTTCTTTGGATTGATTGGATTCTGACTTCGTTTTTAGTTTTACCGAGGAAAGAACAGAATCACCCGACATTTCCATTACCTCCGTATCCCAAATAATGTTAATCTTTTCATTACCTTTTATTTTTTGCTGCATTGCATGAGATGCTCTTAATTGATCCCTTCTATGAATGAGGGTTATCTTAGATGTATATTTTGTTAACACCAATGCTTCCTCCAAAGCTGCATCTCCTCCACCAACAACGGCAACTTTTTTATCTTTAAAAAATGGTGCATCACAAGGAGCACAAGATGAAATGCCCCTGCCTCGAAGTTTATCCTCACCGGGCACGCCTAACCATTTCGTGTCGGCTCCTGTAGCTATAATTATACTTCTGGCTTGAAAAGTCTCTGAGGAAGTAGAAACAGTGTGGGGTTGAGTTTCCACTTGTAGTTCATATACATCCTTTTCAATAAGCTCTGCACCAAAACGCTCAGCTTGACGCCTTAACTTCATCATTAATTCAGGTCCCTGTATTCCTTCAGGAAAACCTGGAAAATTATCAACCAAAGTCGTAAGCATTAATTGTCCTCCCCATTTGGATCCACCCAGTATTAAAGTTGAAACAGCGCCTCTTGTCGTATAAATCGCTGCGGTTAGGGCGGCTGGCCCTGATCCAATTATCACAACATCCCAAGGTTCACCTTGGTTAGGTTTTGGAGCATATTGAATTTTTTCGTCCATAACAAAAAATATATACCTAAAATGACATAGGCAGTAAGAAAACTACTATTAAACAGCCTGTGTGTCTGTATCTCCTTCTTGTTTTTTTTCTACAGGAGGAGTCTCTACTGCTGGCTCCTGTGATTCTGCTTGTGGTTGTACTGGGGTTTCTGTAACACCCTCAGCAGGTTTTACCTCTGGTTCAACCTCTGGTTTATCCACAACGGGATCTTGAACTGGTGGCACCACTGGCTGTGGTGTATCACCCGCTGGCGGAGTAACAACTGGGCCTTGATTATCTTGTGGTTTATTTATTTGATCGTCCAATATAATCACCTCCTCACGTAACCTTCTTTATTATATCCTCAAATGCTTGCTTGCCTGCAAATCCTATTTGTCTTTCCACTTCTTTTCCTTCCTTAAAAGCAATAGTTGTTGGGATGCTCATTACTTGATACTTTTGAGCAGTGGCCTGATTCTCATCAACATTAATCTTTAATATCTCCACTTTATCTTTATACTCGTCAGATAGTTCTTCAAGAACTGGTTCCGCCATTCTACAAGGGCCACACCAAGGAGCCCAAAAATCAACCACGACAGGCTTATTATTTTTAAGAACCTTCTCCTCAAAATTAGAATCACTGATACTTATAACTGCCATATACGCTATCAACTATAACGGCTGCTTTCATATTAAGTCAATAACAAAAATATAAAGACTATTAAAAGAAAAAACCCATCAAAAGAAGAAGGGAAAGCATAACCATCCAGTAGGTTCTACTTCTACCCACATCGAAAACAAAGGGCAATTTATCAAACCAGCTTGATATTGAGCCAACTTCGTAATAATCAACCAACTGGTCAATAAGAAGGTGGAGATAAAAGGCTAGTACTAATCCCACTCCAAAAGGTGTTCCTGATGAGGTAACCACCCAAAAAGTTAAAACAAGAAAGATAAGTTGAAAATAAATAGTATGAAATACCGGCTTGCCACGATCATATCTTGTGCTTGATAGAAGCTCGACAGCCTTTTTAACATTTTTTTCCTTTGCCAAGTAAGCTACTCTTTGGGACGTATGATCTTGTGGGTTTAAGGCAAAACTATAAATGAGATGATCAATGTCGGGAAGTAACGTTCCAATTATTCCCCCCAGCCAAAATGGCCAGTAAATATATGAGTACCATCCACGAAACAAAGTTACAAGCAAAAAGAAAGTAATCATATAGATAAAGTGAAGTATAAGTTCTTTTTTCATAACCTTCAGTAATTCTAGAATAGCTTATTGATCCAAATATTTAAAGCTTGTTGAAAAGATGTTTGCCTAAATCAACATGTTTTTCATCAGAAAATTCGATTCTTTCTTTAAGAAGCCTTTTCTTTTGCTCCTCCCAACCCCCCATCCCAAAACCATCGGCTAATTTCCCGTTCTTTCCAACGACGCGGTGACAAGGAACTTTTGGATCTTTGTTAATATGAAGAGCCCAACCAATCTTTCTTGCATCTTTAGTCTCTAAGCTTTCAGCAATTAAACCATAAGTAGTTACTTTTCCGGGTGGTATCTTTTTAACCTTTAAATAAACTTTCTCAAAGAAGTTACTTTTATTCATTTATCTTTTTAGTTTCTTCTTTTATCTTTACTAATTTCCACATAAACAACTTTCCCGGAGATTTTACATTGTTGGCATCTTTCACAAAATTTCTTGCTGCTTCCATTTGTCCTCTGGGGGTTTCCTTTGCCAGTTTTATATAAAGGGACTTATTTTTTAAATCTCCCAGTTCTTTTGCCAGCTCATACCCATACTTTTGAAACTCCCGAGAGATATATTTATCTGTATCATCGATGACATATTTGCCTAATTGGTCCCCCACCTTTGTAAACCCTTTATTTGTTTTTCTCATGTTTTCCTTCCCACATAGTTAGAGTAAAAAGCGTGGCAATTGATGCAAGAATCCATAACCCCGAAAATCTCCATTCATATGTGGCAATAAGTGCAGCAAAACCCAAAACAATAAATAGAGCAATAGATACCATAATCATTCTTGATACCATGAAAGTTAATACCTGGTCGTTTTCCTCCCTTGCGCGCTCATACACCAAAGAATCAAAGGTAACCCAATAAAAAGGACTGGCCATGTCATAGGCAACCTGTACCATCACCAACTTGCCCAGAGAATTTACAAAAATTCTTACAAGATATATAATACTAACCCAGATAACACCAAATCTATAGACTTTAAAACTATATTTTTTATCAAAAATCCTGCCGGCAAAAAGAATAACGATTGCCCCAGCCACAAGCCCCAAAGAAACAACTAATCCCTGTTTCTCGTACGACCCAACTATCAAAAAGATAAAAAGAGGCCAAAAAATTGCTGCAACAAAACCTTCAATATTTCTTCCAATAAAAGATATTTCTTCATTTCTGTGTTTTTCTACTTTAAGCCAATTAATAACGCTTGATACGGTCGCTGGTTTATTTCTTTTATGATAATGCATGAAGAAAAATGGAAGTCCTGAAAAGATAACGATGACCAATGCTATCCAAAAAAGATAAGAAAAGCCCCAGGTTGCGATAATAATGCCTCCCAAAGCCGGTCCCCCGATTGCAACAACCCGAGACAGTATCGCATTAATACTAACCTCTTCACCCAAACGACCCAAAACACCATCTTTTACAAAAAGGGATCTATATGAGAGCCAATAAAAGGCTGCCTGCGTACCATGAACTATGGCTGCAACAATAAGCACCCAGAAATAAGTTGTGGTAAGCGAAAATAGAAAAAGCATAATTGCAAGTAATAAAGCAGAGAACAAAAGACTCCAGCGAAACCCGATTTTAGAAATAATCGATGAAACTGGAATGACTAAAAAAAGTACTACCAATCTATAAATTAGATAGTAAACAATAACTCCATACAAACCTATAGCTATTCCTTCACCAAAAACCCGTTGGGTTTGCATAAAAATGTAAACAGGTATAAAAATTCCAACTAAAGATATTGCTAAAGTACGAAGAGTAGTATTTAAATAGATTGCGGTAATGCCATCAGGAGTATTTTTCCGAAGATGAACTAACTTCTCAAGAGGATAAACATGCATGCTATCAGTCTAACACCCTACTTCCCAAATCCTCAATGACCTTGTCAATCACTTCACTAATCTTTTCTATCTCACTTTCCTTAAAGTTTTGTAAAACATAATCTTCACCTTCAATTTTCTTTTTTGGATCTCTGTTACCAACCCCTACTCTTACATGCCAAAAGTCTTTTTTACCAATACTTTCATAAACTGATAAAAGTCCTTTATGGTCTTTTGGTCCCTTTCCTTTTTGGATTTTATAAGTACCAAGGGCTAAATCAAGATCATCGTGAATAACCCAAAGATCAGATGTAATAATCTTATATTGTTTAACTATTATCCTCACTGTTTTGCCTGATAAATTCATTGATGTAAGGGGTTTTGCAAACAGCAAATCTTTTCTTTGCTTGTAGTAAACCAGCGCGTGATATTTTTTCACTTGATGTGGTGATACGTCAAGAACATCAGAAAGAATTCTATCAATAACCATAAAGCCGATATTATGACGGGTCTTTAGATATCTTTCATCGGGGTTCCCTAAACCAACAACGAGCTTCATGGGTTTATATTATCACTTATCCTTTAACAAAGGGAACGAAATAATAAACACCGTACTTTTTCTTTTTAAACATATTCTCGCCCAACTTATCAAGTTTAGTCATTCGTTTGTCAGATCCCCCACCTAAGGGGGCAATAAGTCTTCCGCCAACCTTTAATTGCACGGTTAATTCCTTGGGAATTTCCTTGTCAACTCCTGCTGTTATTATTATTGCATCATAGGGCGCATACCTTCTCCACCCTTTCTCTCCTCTTCCCGTTTTAACAAAAACATTTATATATCCCAGTTCTTTTAGTCTCTTTTTTGCTTTTTTGGCCAGGTCTTTAACTATTTCAATTGTATAAACTTCTTTTGCCAGTTTTGAAAGAATGGCCGCCTGATAACCGGAACCCGTACCTATTTCAAGCACCCTTTCATTTCCAGAAAGATTCAAAAGATGTGTCATAAAAGCAACTGTGTAAGGCTGGCTTATAGTTTGACCATAACCAATAGGAATGGGTTGATCCTCATAAGCAATATCAAAAAATCTCTTTGCTACAAACTTCTCTCGAGGGATTTGAAGCATAACAGAAAGCACTTTTGGAGCATTCAGTTTATACTCATCCTTAATAACATCAACCATTTCCTGCCTTTTATTCATATTGCGGGGCAGGTAAACGTTGTTTATGCCTTTTTAAGAAACTTTCTGGCGTATTTACCTAAAAAAGGCACTTCCCATTCTTCTCCCTGCCAGGCCTTATAAATAAGTAGTAACCAAAGAACAAATCCTACTATTGTCAAAAGTCCACCCAACGGGGCCAATATAATTGTCAATATTAAAACCCATTGAAGGACCATTAGGGAAATAAAAACAACAATTGATTGCATTGCATGAAATCTAACAAATGGGGTTTTATCAATTATTAAAAAGATAACACCTGTTATTGGCCCTAAAACATAAGCTAGAGCCCCTGCTGTTTCTTTTTTTAATCCTGAATCTGATTTTTTCTGAGCTGCCATTACAATCACCCCCTATCAACCAATGTATTTATCTTTTCAAAAAAGAAGCCTTTGGTCAATAAGGGATTATGCCAATAATAAATCCTCGCAGTAGTTTGAGAATAGGAACTTTACTACTTTAGAGAAACTCCACCACAACGAAGATAATATAAAGAAGAACCAAAACAGCTGCTTCCCAACGATCAAGCCTAAGTTTACTCTTAATGAAATACCAAAACGTCAACGAAACAATGACGAAGGTTATTGAAGCGATAAAATAATTGTCAACCGACGATACCTTAACTGGATGAACAAGGCTTGTAATTCCTATTATTAAAGTTGAATTAGCAATAGTAGAACCCAGCAGATTCCCAAAAAACATTGACGGCTGATGATCCTCAAGGGATCTAAAGGAAAATGCTATTTCAGGAAGCGAAGTTCCAATTGCGAGAACAACTAATCCAATTACAAATACGGGAACATTGGCCGTTTCTGCTAAAATCTTTGCTATTCTTACAATCATATCAGCTGAAAACAAAAGAAGGGCGATTCCCAGAAACAATCTCCCAAACTCTACTGTTATTTTTCCATCAACATGGCTAAACTTTCTCATAAAACGATAGAAAATATTTTCTTTCTTATGCTCCTCAGCAATCTGGTCATATCTTTTTCTGAAGAAACTTGAAGCATAGGCCCCGTATACTGCCAAAAGAATAAGTCCGTCTACTCTTCCCAAACCTCCATCAAAAACAAGAAGGATTGGCAATAAACCAGCAACTAAAGCAATCCAGACATCACGCTTTAAGAAATCTCCATGGACATGAACCTTCCCGGCAATTAGAGCTGAAACTCCTGCCACAAGAGAGATGTTTGCTATATTGGACCCTATAACAACCCCAAAAGCCAACTCTGGAGTTCCCTCAAGAGCCGAGGTGATACCTACAAAAAGCTCAGGGAATGAAGTCCCAAGAGCCAATATCACGGCGGAAAGAGCAAAAAGACCGGTTTTAGTCTTTTTTGAAATTCGCCTTAATGCCACAATAACAAAATCGGCAGCTTTAATAATTACTACCGAAAAAGCAAGTAATGAAAATATCAGTGCTGGAACCATTTTGTTCTACTTCTAATTATCGCTTTTCCTACTTCTATTATTATAAAGGTAATAATTGATCC